>ENA-UOVV01000189-UOVV01000189.1-compost-metagenome-genome-assembly--contig:-NODE-189-length-92302-cov-23.623630_pt1 | contig 92302 bp, 102 predicted proteins | sample MGYA00238155_ERZ761577 | MGnify/ENA primary metagenome ERZ761577 (study PRJEB28898, sample SAMN06268775) | compost metagenome | isolation source: Emeryville, CA | place: USA:Emeryville, CA | collected...
AGATCCGCACCACGCTGATGGAAGACCTGAAGCAGGCTGCGGTTTCGAAGATCGTTATCGAGCGTCCGCACCGTAAGTGCCGCGTGTCGATCCACACTGCCCGTCCGGGCATTGTGATCGGCAAGAAGGGGGCCGACATCGACAAGATCCGCGCCAAGGTGAAGCAGTTCACCGACAGCGAGGTGCACATCAACATCGTTGAGGTGCGCAAGCCGGAGACCGATGCGACCCTCGTTGCCCAGGGCATTGCCCAGCAGCTCGAGCGCCGTGTGGCGTTCCGCCGTGCCATGAAGCGCGCCGTGCAGACGGCGATCCGCATGGGCGCCGGCGGCATCCGCGTGAACGTCGGCGGCCGCCTCGGTGGTGCTGACATCGCCCGTACCGAGTGGTATCGCGAAGGCCGCGTTCCGCTGCACACCCTGCGTGCGGACATCGACTACGGCACTGCCGAAGCCGAGACGACCTACGGCATCATCGGCATCAAGGTGTGGATCTTCAAGGGCGAAGTCCTCGAGCACGATCCGTCGGCCCATGAGCGCCGCGCGACCGAAGGTGGCGGCGAAGGGCAGGGCGCTCCGCGTCGTGAACGCAATGACCGCGAGGATCGTGACGATCGTCGTGGCCGTCGCGACCGCGGCGACCGTGACAGCGCGAACTAAGAAGGCGTAGAGCAAATGCTGCAACCAAAGCGCACCAAGTTCCGCAAGGCGCACAAGGGCCGCATCCATGGCAATGCCAAGGGTGGCACCGAGCTCGCCTTCGGCCAGTATGGCCTGAAGTCCCAGGAGCCCGAGCGCGTCACCGCTCGCCAGATCGAAGCGGCCCGCCGCGCGATCACCCGCGAGATGAAGCGCGCCGGCCGAGTCTGGATCCGTGTTTTCCCGGACCTGCCGGTTTCCAAGAAGCCGACCGAAGTCCGTATGGGTAAGGGCAAGGGTTCGGTGGAGTTCTGGGCGGCCAGGGTGAAGCCGGGCCGTATCCTGTTCGAGATTGACGGCGTTCCCGATGACGTCGCCAAGGAAGCGTTGCGCCTCGGCGCCATGAAGCTTCCGATCATGACGCGGGTCGTAACCCGCATTGCGGATTGATAGCCATGGCACGTGCACCCAAGAAAACCGAGGCCAAGGGCGCTGGCCACACCGCCAACCTCCGGGCCAACACCCCGGATGAGTTGAAGGAACAGCTGCTCGCGCTCAAGAAAGAGCAGTTCAACCTCCGTTTCCAGCGCGCCACCCAGCAGCTGGAGAACCCTGGCCGGGTGAGGCAGGTCCGCCGCGAAATCGCGCGGGTCAAGACCATCCTCGGCGAGAAGTCGGCGGCGAAGTAAGGAAACCGAGATGCCCAAGCGCGTACTGCAGGGGACCGTGGTCTCCGACACCAATGACAAGACCGTGGTGGTGCGGGTTGACCGTGCGTTCACCCACCCGGTGATGAAGAAGACCGTGCGCCGGTCGAAGAAGTACCACGCTCACGACGAAGGCAATGTGGCCAAGGTCGGCGACGTGGTGTGGATCGAAGAGTCTGCGCCGATCAGCAAGAACAAGCGCTGGGTCCTCAAGCCCTCGGCGTAACCGGAATTTAGGGCTCGCCTTGTAGGCAGACCCCGAACTTAGAAGGCATCAAGCCATGATCCAGATGCAGTCCAATCTCGACGTAGCCGACAATTCGGGCGCGCGTCGCGTCATGTGCATCAAGGTGCTCGGCGGCTCGCACCGCAAGTACGCTTCGGTTGGCGACATCATCGTCGTGTCCGTCAAGGACGCGATCCCCCGCGGCCGCGTGAAGAAGGGCCAGGTGATGAAGGCTGTCGTCGTGCGCACCGCTGCTCCGGTTCGCCGCACCGATGGCACCATCATCCGCTTCGACCGCAATGCTGCCGTGCTGATCAACAATCAGCAGGAGCCGATCGGTACCCGTATCTTCGGGCCAGTCCCGCGCGAGCTTCGCTCCAAGAACCACATGAAGATCATTTCGCTCGCCCCGGAGGTGTTGTGATGGCATCCAAGATCAAAAAGGGCGATAAGGTCGTCGTTCTCGCCGGCAAGGACAAGGGCAAGACGGGCACCGTCGAGCGCGTCATCCCGGCGGACAACCGCGCCGTGGTGACCGGCATCAACCTGGTGCGTCGCCACACCAAGCAGACCGCGAGCCAGGACGCCGGCATCTACACCAAGCCGGCGCCGATCCACCTTTCCAACCTCGCGGTGGCGGATGCCAATGGCAAGCCGACCCGCGTCGGTTTCAAGATCAACGCCGACGGCACCAAGGTGCGCGTCGCCAAGTCGACCGGGGACACGATCGATGGCTGATACCGTCTATATCCCGCGTCTCCGTACTCAGTACGACGAGACCATCAAGCCGGCCCTGATGAAGGAATTCGGCTACAAGAATGTCATGATGGCGCCCAAGCTCGACAAGGTCGTGCTGAACATCGGCGTCGGTGAGGCTGTTGCTGACACCAAGAAGGTGCGTGCCGCTGCTGCCGATCTCGAGCGGATCGCCGGCCAGAAGCCCGTCATCACCCATGCGCGCAAGTCGATCGCGGGCTTCAAGGTCCGTGAGAACATGCCGCTGGGCGTCAAGGTGACCCTGCGCAAGCAGCGGATGTACGAGTTCATCGACCGTCTGGTGAACATCGCGCTGCCCCGCGTGCGTGACTTTCGTGGCCTCAACCCGAACTCGTTCGATGGTCGTGGCAACTACGCCATGGGCATCAAGGAACACATCATTTTCCCCGAGATCAATTTCGATCAGATCGATCAGACCTGGGGTATGGATATCATCGTGTGCACCACCGCGCGGACCGACGACGAGGCGCGCGCGCTGCTCAAGGCTTTCAATTTCCCCTTCCGGCAGTAACGGAAGAAAGGACCGGACATGGCAAAGACCAGCTCCATCGAGAAGAACAACAAGCGCAAGCGCCTCGCCAAGCAGTTCGCTCCCAAGCGCGCCAAGCTCAAGGCCATCGTGATGGACCAGAAGATCTCTCTCGAAGAGCGCTTCGCGGCCCAGCTGAAGCTTGCGGCCCTGCCGCGCAATTCGGCCGAGAACCGCGTGCACAACCGCTGCGAGCTCACCGGCCGCCCGCGTGGCTACTACCGCAAGCTGAAGCTCAGCCGTATTGCGCTGCGTCAGCTGGGCAGCCTCGGGCTGATCCCGGGCATGGTCAAGTCGAGCTGGTAAGGACAGAACACAATGGCTATCTCTGATCCCATCGGTGACATGCTGACCCGTATTCGCAACGCGCAGATGCGCCGTCGCGACGTGGTCTCCACCCCGGCGTCGACCCTGCGCGGACGCGTGCTGGACGTGCTGCAGTCCGAAGGCTTCATTCGCGGCTACACCGAGTCGCAGATGGAGAACGGCGTCCTGCAGTATGACATCGAGCTCAAGTATTCCGACAACCAGCCGGTGATCCGGACCATCGAGCGTGTCTCGCGTCCGGGCCGTCGCGTCTATGCGTCGGTGAAGAATATCCCGTCCGTCGCGAATGGCCTCGGCGTGTCGATCCTGTCGACTCCCAAGGGCGTGATGGCCGACCACGAAGCTAAAGCCCAGAACCTGGGCGGCGAGGTACTCTGCCGCGTGTTCTAATTGAACGCGCGGTTCAGACGATTACTCAAAGGAACTGAACCAGAATGTCCCGTACAGGCAAAAAGCCGATCGCTCCGGTCAGTGGCGTCACCGTCACGATCAACGATCGCATCGTCACCGCGAAGGGGCCGAAAGGCGAGCAGTCGCTGACGCTCATGGACGTCGTGAACGCCAAGCAGACCGATGACGGCATCGTCATCGAGCCCGCCAATGATTCTAAGCTCGCTCGCGCAGCCTGGGGGACCACGCGCGCGCTGATCGCCAACATGGTGACCGGCGTGAGCACCGGCTTCGAGAAGAAGCTGCAGATCCAGGGTGTCGGTTACCGCGCTGCCATGCAGGGCAAGGACCTCAAGCTGTCGCTCGGCTTCTCGCACGAAGTCGTGTTCGAGACCCCCAAGGGCATCACGATTTCTGCGCCGTCGCAGACCGAAGTGGTCGTGTCGGGCATTGACAAGCAGCAGGTTGGCCAGGTCGCTGCCGATATCCGCGGCTGGCGTCCGCCGGAGCCCTACAAGGGCAAGGGTGTGCGCTATGCAGGCGAGTACATCGCCCGCAAGGAAGGCAAGAAGAAGTAAGGAAGCGCTGAGATGGAAGCCAAGCTCAAGGGAGCGGATCGCCGCAAGGCTCGCGTCCGCAAGGCGCTCAAGGCCAACAACAATGGCCGTCCGCGTCTCTCCGTGCACCGCACGGACAAGAATATCTACGCCCAGATCATCGACGACGCCTCGGGCCGTACCATCGCCCAGGCTTCGACGATCGACAAGGAAGTGAAGGCATCGCTCAAGAACGGCTCGACCGCGGAGGCTGCGGCCACCGTCGGCAAGCTGGTTGCCGAGCGCGGTCTCGCTGCCAAGGTCACCCAAGTGGTGTTCGATCGGGGCGCTTACATCTACCACGGCCGTGTGAAGGCCCTCGGCGATGCGGCTCGCGAAGCCGGCCTGCAGTTCTGATCGCGCGGAAGGAAATATCATGAGAGACGTTCAAGAGCGCGAAAGCGAATTCGTCGATCGCCTGGTGCACATCAACCGTGTGGCCAAGGTGGTGAAGGGTGGCCGTCGCTTCGGCTTTGCCGCCCTCGTCGTGGTCGGCGACCAGAAGGGCCGCGTCGGCTTCGGTCATGGCAAGGCGCGTGAAGTGCCCGAGGCCATCCGCAAGGCGACCGAGCAGGCCAAGCGCCAGATGATCCGCGTGCCGCTGCGCGAAGCCCGCACGCTGCACCACGACGTCGTGGGTCACCACGGCGCCGGCAAGGTGATCCTGCGTGCCGCCGTGCCGGGCACCGGCATCATCGCCGGCGGTCCGATGCGCGCGGTGTTTGAGACGCTCGGCGTCAACGACATCGTTGCGAAGTCGCAGGGCACCGCCAATCCGTACAACATGGTGCGGGCCACTTTCGATGCGCTCAAGCGTGTCGATTCCCCGCGTTCGGTTGCCGCCCGCCGCGGCCTCAAGGTCTCCGACCTGCAGGCCCGCCGTGGCGAAACCGTCGAAGCCTGATCCGGAGTAGTTGGAAATGGCTGACAAGACGATCACCATCGAGCAGATCGCGAGCCCGACCCGCCGTCCGGCAGATCAGCGCGCGACCCTCATCGGCCTGGGCCTGAACAAGATCCGGCGCCGCTCCACCCTCAAGGACACTCCCGAGGTCCGCGGCATGATCAACAAGATCCCGCACCTCGTGCGCGTCGTCGACGCGAAGTAAGGACGAGAGCAATGACTCGTTTGAACGAACTCCGGGACAACCCGGGCGCCAACAAGAAGCGCGTGCGCGTCGGCCGTGGTATCGGCTCGGGCGTCGGCAAGACCGGCGGCCGCGGCGGCAAGGGCCAGACGGCCCGTTCCGGCGTCGCTATCGGCGGCTTTGAAGGCGGCCAGATGCCGCTGCACATGCGCATGCCGAAGCGCGGCTTCAATGTGCCGAACGCCAAGCGCTACAACCAGCTGCGCATCGACCGCGTGCAGGCCTACATCGACTCTGGCAAGCTCGACGCCAAGGGCGTGATCGACGCCAAGGCGCTCGTCGCCGCCGGTGTCATCCGTCGTGAACTTGACGGGGTGCGGCTCATCGGCAATGCCGGTTTCACTGCCAAGAAGGTGACCTTCAAGGTCGACCATGCGAGCAAAGGTGCCCTTGCTGCTATTGAAGCAGCGGGCGGCAAGGTCGATATGCCTCAGGCAGCAGAAACCCAGGCTGACGCCTAACCGCGCCCGCCGATGACCGTGGGGCTACAATCGGTCCCCGCGACAAATGTTTGGAACTGGAGCGAAAGCCCGAGTAGAAGCGGGACTTTCGCTTTGGTTCGATAGGGAGCGAGCATGGCGTCCGCAGCCGAACAGCTGGCCAGAAACCTCAATTTTTCGACCTTTGCCAAAGCGAAGGTTCTGCAGCAGCGCATCTGGTTCACCGTCCTTGCGTTGCTTGTCTACCGTCTCGGCACCTACATCCCGGTGCCCGGCATCGATCCGGATGCCTATGCGCTGAGCTTCCAGACCGCGCAGCAGGGCATTGCCGGCATGTTCGACGTGTTCGCCGGCGGCGCTGTCCAGCGCATGGCGATCTTCGCGCTGAACCTCATTCCGTACATTACCGCTTCGATCGTGGTGCAGGTCGTTTCGACCGCAACGCCGCGCCTCGAAGCGCTCCGCAAGGAGGGCGAGTCGGGCCGCCGCAAGCTCAACCAGTACACCCGCTATCTGGCGGTACTGTTCTGCGCCGTGCAGGCTTTCGGCATTGCCAAGGGCCTCGAGGCGAGTCAGGGCGTGGTGCTGAACCCCGGCCTGTTCTTCGAGATCTCGACCATCATCACGCTGGTCGGCGGCACCATGTTCCTGATGTGGCTGGGTGAGCAGATCACCTCGCGCGGCGTCGGCAACGGCATCTCGCTGATCATCTTCGCCGGTATCGTGGCCAACCTGCCCACCACGGTGGTGCAGACGCTCGAACTGACCCGTCAGGGCACGATCGCCGGGTTCTGGGGCTTCGGCATCCCGGTGCTTGCCATCGTCGTTATCGCGGTGATCGTCTTCTTCGAACGCGCCCAGCGGCGGCTTCTGATCCAGTATCCGAAGCGCCAGGTCGGCAACAAGATGTTCCAGGGCGACACCTCGCACCTGCCGCTGAAGCTCAACACCGCCGGCGTCATTCCGGTGATCTTCGGCTCGTCGCTGCTGCTTCTGCCCGCGACCATTGCGTCGTTTGCAGCGCAGGGCGATGCGCCGCAGTGGCTGCAGGTGACCGCTGCCGTGCTCGGTCGCGGCCAGCCGCTGTACCTGATCACGTTTGCCGCGCTCATCATCTTCTTCTCGTTCTTCTACACCTCGATCGTCTTCAACCCCACCGACACGGCGGACAACCTGAAGCGCTCGGGTGGTTTCATCCCGGGCATTCGTCCGGGCGAGCGGACTGCGTCCTACATCGACTACGTCCTTACCCGCATCACGGTGATCGGTGCGATCTATCTCACGGTAGTGGCGCTCATCCCCGAGATGATTCACAGCCAGCTGAACATCAGCCAGTTCCTCGGCGGCACCTCGCTGCTGATCATGGTGACGGTGACGCTGGACACGGTCAGCCAGATCCAGAGCCACCTGATCGCGCAGCAGTATGAAGGCCTGGTGAAGCGTTCGCGTCTTGGGGGACGTCGTAGCAAATGAGGTTGATCCTTCTGGGCCCGCCGGGTGCGGGCAAGGGCACGCAGGCCGAGATCCTGGTCGCCGAGTTCGGTATTCCGCAGCTGTCGACCGGCAACATCCTGCGTGCCGCGATTGCGGCCAAGACCCCGATGGGCCTTGCAGCCAAGGAGATCATGGACCGCGGTGACCTCGTCTCGGACGAGATCGTCAACGGTATCGTGTCGGAGCGTCTCGACGCCGAGGACTGCAAGCCCGGCTTCATCCTCGACGGTTACCCGCGCACCATTCCGCAGGCGGGCGCGCTGGAACAGATGCTCGCCGACAAGAACATGGCGCTCGACGCCGTGATCGAGATCACTGCCGATGCCGAAGTGCTGGTGGAGCGGGTCATCAACCGCGCCAAGGACAGCAACCGTGCTGATGACAACCCCGAAGTGATCCGCAACCGGTTGGCGGTTTATACCGAGCAGACGGCGCCGCTGGTTGAGTTCTACCGCGGTAAGGGCCTGCTCAAGACCGTCGATGGCATGCAGTCGGTCGAGGAGGTGACGGCAGCGATCCGCCGGGCCTTGCATGGCTAGTATGTAGCGGGGCAGGGGATGGCTGGTTGACTCCGGCTGCCCATGTCTCTATGAACCGCGCCAGTCTCATGGATTATTGGGCTGGATTCGGTTCCTCAGTTGAGTTGAGGGCCCGGAGTCCGGTCCCTTGTCGTTATAACTGACGGTTCAACCGTCGACCAAAGGAGAGCGGACGTGGCTCGTATTGCTGGCGTCAACATCCCGACCAACAAGCGCGTGATCATCGCGCTTCAGTACATCCACGGCATTGGCCCGAAATTCGCCAGCGAGATCACCGAGAAGGTGGGTATCCCGGCTGAGCGTCGCGTCAACGAGCTGACCGACGCCGAGGTCATCCAGATCCGTGAGACCATCGACCGCGACTATGTCGTGGAGGGTGACCTCCGCCGCAACGTGGCGATGAACATCAAGCGGCTCATGGACCTCGGCAACTACCGCGGCCTGCGTCACCGCAAGGGTCTGCCGGTCCGCGGCCAGCGCACCCACACCAATGCCCGTACCCGCAAGGGGCCGGCCAAGCCGATCGCCGGCAAGAAGAAGTAATCCCCGTGGCGGAGAGGCTCTCCGCTGCCTGATGTAGCCGCTGGAACTACGGCGGCGCCGATATCGAACTGAGGAAGACAATTGGCAAAAGCTGAAGTCGCGCGCGTCCGTCGCAAGGAGCGCAAGAACATCACCAATGGTGTGGCGCACGTGAATGCGTCGTTCAACAACACCATGGTCACCATCACCGATGTGCAGGGTAACACGATCTCCTGGTCGTCCTCGGGCGTGATGGGTTTCAAGGGTTCGCGCAAGTCGACCCCGTATGCCGCTCAGGTTGCGGCTGAAGACGCGGCCCGCAAGGCCCAGGAGCACGGCATGAAGACCCTCGAGGTCGAGGTCCGTGGCCCTGGTTCGGGTCGTGAGTCGGCGCTCCGTGCGCTGCAGGCTGCTGGCTTCAACGTCACCAGCATCCGCGATGTCACCTCGATCCCGCACAATGGTTGCCGGCCGCGCAAGCGTCGCCGCGTCTAAACCTCGTCACGGTTGATCTCCCGGCGCGCGCACTCGCGCCGGGATAGGGACATTGCTTTGGACAGGCGGTTAGGCGGACCGCCCATTTGAAAGGACAATACCGTGACCATCCAGCGGAACTGGCAGGAACTCATCAAGCCGACCAAACTGGACATCGTTTCGGACAGCAGCAACGACCGCCAGGCTTCGGTGGTCGCCGAGCCGCTTGAGCGTGGGTATGGTTTGACGTTGGGCAACGCGCTGCGCCGCGTCCTGCTATCCTCGCTGCAGGGCGCTGCCGTCACCGCGATCCAGATCGACGGCATCCTCCACGAGTTCTCGTCGCTCCCCGGTGTTCGTGAGGACATCACGGACCTGGTGCTGAACGTCAAGGAAATCGCCATCAAGATGAACGGTGAAGGCCCCAAGCGCCTCACCCTCACCAAGCAGGGCCCTGGCGCCGTGCTTGCCGGCGACATCAAGGTGTCAGGCGATATCGAGGTGCTGAATCCCGAGCTGGTGATCTGCCATCTCGACGACGGTGCCGAGATCAACATGGAGTTTACGGTCAACACCGGCAAGGGCTACGTCCCGGCCGACCGTAACCGCCCGGACGATGCCCCGATCGGCTACATCCCGGTCGATGCGCTGTTCTCCCCGGTCCGCCGCGTCTCCTACAAGGTCGACGCGACCCGTGCCGGCGAAAGCCTCGACAAGGACAAGCTGACGCTGACGGTCGAGACCAACGGCGCGATCACGCCGGAAGATGCCGTGGCCTATGCCGCGCGTATCCTGCAGGATCAGCTGTCGGTGTTCGTCAACTTCGAGGAGCCCACCAAGGAGAAGGCCGCGGACACCGTTCCCGAGCTGGCTTTCAATCCGGCGCTGCTCAAGAAGGTGGACGAGCTCGAGCTGTCGGTTCGTTCGGCGAATTGCCTCAAGAACGACAACATCGTCTATATTGGCGACCTCATCCAGAAGACCGAAGCCGAGATGCTCCGCACTCCGAACTTCGGCCGCAAGTCGCTCAACGAGATCAAGGAAGTTCTCGCCCAGATGGGTCTCCATCTCGGCATGGACGTGCCGAACTGGCCGCCCGAGAACATCGACGATCTGGCCAAGCGCTACGAAGATCACTATTAAGCCGGCTCAAAGAGTCGCTAACCGCCCGTCGTGAGACGCCCGGGCCTTTGGGAGTAACAAAATGCGCCACGGTAATACCAACCGTAAGCTCAACCGGACCTCGGCCCATCGCAAGGCCATGTTCGCGAACATGTCTGCCTCGCTGATCAAGCACGAGCAGATCGTCACCACCTTGCCCAAGGCCAAGGAACTGCGTCCGATCGTCGAGAAGCTGATTACGCTGGGCAAGCGCGGTGACCTGCATGCCCGTCGCCAGGCCATTGCCCAGATGCGCGACGAGGCTCAGGTGCAGAAGCTCTTCGCCACCGTCGGCCCGCGCTACAAGGATCGTCAGGGTGGCTATACCCGCATCCTCAAGGCCGGGTTCCGCTACGGCGACAACGCCCCGATGGCGGTGATCGAGCTGGTCGACCGCGATCCGGACGCAAAGGGCCTCGACTCGGGCCCGATGGAAGTGCGTGAGGACGAGGGCGCCGACGCGTAAGCGCGGCGATCCGCTGAGTATTCGCGAAGGCGGTCCTGTGGGCCGCCTTTTCGTTTGCAATCGGAATATATTCCGCTAGGCGTTGGGTCTTGGGTTGAGCAAGGGGAATGCTGAATGACGGACAAGGGCCTGATCCTCGTCACCGGTGCGACGGGCTTCGTCGGCAAGTGGGTGGTGATCCAGCTGCTGCAGGCGGGCTACCCGGTGCGTGGCACCATCCGTTCCATGAGCCGGGCGGCGGAGGTGCGCGCCGGTGTGGCGACGCAAACCGGCGAGGAGGCCCTCAGCCGCCTCGAGTTCGTCGAAGCCGACCTTCTGGACGACAAGGGCTGGGCCGATGCCATGCGCGGTGTCAGTGCCGTCATGCATGTGGCTGCCGCCATCCGCGGCGATGAACCCAAGGATCAGAGCCTTGTCATTCGCCCCGCAGTCGAGGGCACCAAGCGCGTCCTGCGCTTCGCCAACATGGGCGGGGTCAAGCGCGTCATCATGACCTCATCGGTGGCGACCATCGGTTACGGCCACGGCACGACGCCGGGTGGCAAGCGCGTGTTCGACGAGACCTACTTCACCAGGTTCGAGAACCTCAAATACACGTGGGCTTACTGCGTCGGCAAAACCACTGCCGAGCGCAATGCATGGGCCTATGCGAAGGCGAACGGGATGGAGCTCACCACCATCCACCCCGGCGCCATCGTCGGGCCAGCCGTGGACGGCGATCCGTCGATATCGATCGGCCTGGCCACAGGTCTGCTCGAAGGCAGAACGCCGGCCATGCCCAACAACGGCTTCGCCGTGGTCGACGTGCGCGACGTGGCGGCGCTCCATGTCGCCGCACTCGAAAAGCCGGAGTCGAAGGGTGAGCGCTACCTCGCCACGGTGGAGTACATGCCGTTCCACGGCGTGGCCGATATCCTACGCGCCGAGTATCCGGATTGGCCGATCACCGAAAAGCGGGCGCCGGACTGGATCATCAAGCTCATTGCCCGTTTTGGCGGCCCCGCTCGACAGATCATCGACGATATTGGCAATGAGAAGCACTACGACACGACCAAGAGCGTGGCGCTGCTCGGCCGTCCGTACATATCTGGCCGGGAAGCCATACTTGCCTCGGCAGAAAGCGCCATCCGCCTCGGCCTCGTCAAGAAGCCCGAACCTAAGCGCTAGGGGTGCCGGTCGAGGCCCCATGCTGTATAGAGGGCGTTTAGCTCGCGCAGGTTGGTGACCTCGATCATCGGGAGCCCGCTGCGCGGGAGTGCCTCCCGGTACTGACGGAGGTTGCGGGGAGAGGTGACGAGGATCCAGTGGATCATTGACCACTTCAGCCGCTCGCGCGTAAGGCCTTCCAGGGTGCCTTGTCGCTGGCGCTGGAACAGCGTGCGGCCGAAGTAGCGCCACAGGTTCGCCCAGCGATTGGCGCCGAGCAGGACGATGCCGGTCGCCCGTGCCAGGCGCGGCGGCATCAGCCTGGAATAGTTGCCTTCCATTACCCAGAAGTCAGGCTCTATGGCGGCAGCGTGGAGCGCAGCGAACTCCTCGTCAGGACGCTGTACCCAGTCGGTGGCCGGCAGGTGGCGCAACTGGTCAAGGTGAACGACTGGCCAGCCGGTCTTACGACCGATGGCCAGCGCCAGCGTTGACTTGCCGTTGCTGGATGGTCCGCAGATCATGATCCGCGGACCCAGCGCCTCGAGCAGCAGAAGCTCCCCCATCGTCCTCCTCCCCGAAGACGAAGGGGCCACCCGCTGGGAGTGGCCCCTATCAGTGATGCCGTCGAGCGGCCGGCTTATTCGGCCGGCTGCAGTTCCTTGCCGGTGTAGACCTCCTCGACCCAGTACTGGTCGCGGCGGTCGAAGCCGTTGAAGGGCGTCAGCGACGCCTGGGTGTAGGCGCCCATCAGGCCGAACTCTACCCAGTCATCCTCATCCACGTCTGAGGGCAGGGTGAAGATCTGCGGCAGCACGTCGTAGCTGTCGCAGGTCGGACCCCACACGGTGAAGTCCGAGAACTCGCCATTGTTGTCGTGGAGGCGCGGTCCGCGCCACACGCGGGTGGGCGGGGTGAAGTGCATGAACTTCACCTCCATTAGCGCGCCATAGGCGCCGTCGTTGAGGTAGACCGACTGCCCGCCGCGCTGGTGCTTCACCCGCAGCAACAGCGAGGTGGACGAAGTCACCAGCGCGCGGCCGGGCTCGATGATGAGCTCGGGCTTGGAGCCGCCGAAATTGTCCTTCACGGCATCCGCGATGGTTTCGAAATAGTAGTCCATCGGGGGGGCTTCGGAGGTCGGGTAGGGGGCCGGGTAGCCGCCGCCGATATTGAGGCGCTTGAGCGTGATGCCGCTCTCCTCGGCGATCTTCGCCGCGGCCGCGATGTGACGCTCGTAGGCGTAGACGTCCTCGCACTGCGAGCCGACATGGAAGCAGAGCGAGGGGGTGAAGCCCATCTGCTCGACCAGCTTCACGATTTCGGCCGCGCCGTCCTGCATGACGCCGAACTTGATGCCGAAGTCGTAGCTCTTGAGCGCCTTGCCGGCCTTGAAGCGGGTGGTCACCTCGATGTCGCGTGAGGGCGTCACCACGGCAGCCAGCTGGTCGAGCTGCTGAGGGTGGTCGATGGTGAAGGAGCGCACCCCGAACTCGTTGTAGGCGCGCTCGATCTCGCGCTTGTTCTTGATCGGGTTGTTGTAGTGCATGACCGCGCCAGGCGCGTAGTCGCGCACCAGCTCCATCTCGCGGTTGCTGGCAACGTCGAAGGCCTTGAGGCCTTCTTCGTGCAGCTGCTTGATGATGTGCGGCGAGGGATTGCACTTGACCGCATAGGTCAGGAGCCCGTCGAACCCCTTCTTGAAGACCTTCGTGGACCGGTGCAGCTCCTTGCGTGAGAACAGAAAACTCGGAAAGTCCGGCTCCACCTGCGCGATCAGTTGCGAAGTGTTTGCATAGACCGTGGTTGGCTCAGACATAGGCGGCTAACCTTTCTGGGGGTCTTGGAGGGGCAGGGAGGCCGTCGGGGCCACGAAAAACGCGCGCTGCGTATAGGGGCTGGCGACCCGGGGCGCAACGACATATTTCTCCGATTACCAATCTGTAAGCCCTGCACCCAAAAGGCGCCAGAATCGGGGCGCTTTTCGGAGCGTTGGCCGTGATCTGAACCGGGGATTCCGAGACCATGTCGATGAGCAAATTCTGGTTGGCTGCCGCTGGTTCCGCCGCAGTGATCGCCGGGGCGCTTTATCTGGCCCCGATGGTCGTGCGGCCCAATGCGCCACCGGCTGCCGTAGTGGCTCAGGAGAGCGCAGCCGAAGCCCGGCAGGTTCCCGAGAACCGCGCCCAGATGCAGCTGAGCTTTGCGCCGGTGGTGAAGGCGGTGACCCCATCGGTGGTGAACGTGTACGCCACCACGATCAGCCAGCAGGCGACCTCGCCCTTTCTGGACGACCCGTTCTTCCGCCGCTTCTTCGGCCGCAACAACCCGTTCAACACGCGCCCGAAGAAGTCCCAGTCGCTGGGCTCGGGCGTGATTGTTGACACGGCAGGCGTCATCCTCACCAACCATCACGTGATCGAGGGCGCGACCGACATCCGCATCTCCACCAATGACGGGCAGGAGTATCCGGTCGACCTCATCCTTGACGACCCCAAGACAGACCTCGCGGTGCTCAGGGTGAAGGATCCGAGGGGCGTCACCTTCCCGGCGCTCGACTTTGCCGATTCCGATACGCTCGAGGTCGGTGACCTCGTGCTCGCCATCGGCAACCCGTTCGGCGTAGGCCAGACCGTCACTTCGGGCATCGTTTCGGCGCTCGCCCGTACCGGTGTCGAGAGCGACAACTACGAGTTCTTCATCCAGACCGACGCTGCCATCAACCCGGGCAACTCTGGTGGAGCCCTTGTCGATCTCGACGGCCGGCTCGTCGGCATTAACACGGCCATCGTCTCGCGCTCGGGCGGCTCGGTGGGCATCGGCTTCGCCATTCCCGCCAACATGGCGAAGCTGGTCGCCGAGACCGGTATCGCCGGCGGAGCGCTCGTCCGGCCTTGGTTCGGCGCGCGCATGCAGTCGGTCACCGCCGACCTTGCCGACAGCCTCGGGCTGGGACGGGCTCGTGGGGCGCTGATCGCCGAGGTTGCGCGGGGCGGCCCGGCCGATGCCGCAGGCTTCCGCGATGGCGACGTCATCCTGGCGTTCGACGGCTTTACGATCGAGCAGCCGAGCGCCTTCGACTTCCGACTCGCCACCAAGGCAATCGGCGACACGGCCGCCATCCAGTTCTTCCGCAACGGCAAGGTCGAGGAAAAGCAGATCACCCTTACCGGTGCACCCGACCCGGGCAAGCCGGTGACGGTCACCGGCAACACCCGCTTTGCCGGCACCACGGCCGAGACCGTTACTCCAGCGGTGGCGCAGGAACTGGGCCTGCCCTTCGATACGCGCGGCGTCATCGTCCGCTCGGTGGAGCCGGGCTCGCCCGCCGATGACATGGGTATCGTGCCCGGCGACCTGATCATCAGCCTCAACGGCAAGGCCACCGACAGCGCCGAGGCCTTCGCCAATGCCTCGAAAGGGCGGCCGGGCAGCTGGCGCGTGGTGCTTCAGCGCGGTGGCCGCATCATCCGCGCTGAGGTAAGTGGTTGAGCATGGATTCCCTTTTCGATGACGTCGCCCCCAAACCCCTCGCCGAGTCCCTGAGGCCGCAGCACCTGAGCGACGTCATCGGGCAGGAGCACCTTCTCGGCCCCACCGGTCCCATCGGACGAATGGTGGCGGCCGGCCGCGTCTCGTCCTTCATTCTTTGGGGGCCGCCCGGAGTCGGCAAGACGACGATCGCCCGGCTGGTCGCCAAGGAAGTCGGCCTCGATTTCGTGCAGCTGAGCGCGGTGCTGAGCGGTGTCGCCGACCTGCGCAAGGTCGTCGCCGAAGCCAAGGCGCTACGCATGGGGGCAGGGCGGCAGACGGTGATGTTCGTCGACGAGCTGCACCGCTTCAACCGCAACGTGCAGGATGCGCTTCTGCCGCATGTCGAGGACGGCACCATCATCCTCATCGGCGCAACGACCGAGAACCCGAGCTTTTCGATGGTCGCGGCGCTGCTTTCACGCGCCAAGGTCTACACACTTCGGCGCTTCGAGAAGCCGGACCTCGAGATACTGGCGCAGCGCGCCGAGTCTCACGTCGGCAAGAAGCTGCCGCTTACCGACGAGGCCCGCGATGCCATGCTCGACATGGCGGATGGCGATGGCCGCTATCTGATAGGCCTTTGCGAAGAACTGTTCGCGCTGCCCGAGGGCACCACGCTCGATGTGGCCGGCCTCGCCGAGACGGTGCAGAAGCGCGCGCCCGTCTACGACAAGGGGCAAGAGGAGCACTACAACCTCCTCAGCTGCTTCCATAAGAGCCTGCGCGGCTCGGACGTTCAGGCGGCCATGTACTGGGCGCAGCGCATGCTGGTGGGCGGCGAGAGCCCCGACACCATCTTCCGCCGCCTTGCCTGTGCAGCATCCGAGGATGTCGGAATGGCCGACCCGCAGGCCATGGTGCAGGTCATTACCGCTTGGACCGCCTTCGAACGCACCGGCTTGCCCGAGGGCGAACTGTTCATGGCTCAAGCCATCGCCTATGTGGCGACCGCGCCGAAATCCAACGCCGCCCATGTCGGCTTCGCCGAGGCGAAGGCGCTCGCCATGCAGACCGGTTCGCTGGCGCCGCCCAAGCATATCCTCAACGCGCCGACCAAGCTGATGAAGGAACTCGGCTACAACAAGGGCTATCGCTACGACCACGACTGGCCCGACGCCTTTTCGGGTCAGGAGTTTTTCCCCGACGAGATGGCCGGCGATCGCCGCCCCGAGTTCTACAAACCGAACGAGCGCGGCTTCGAGCGCGAAGTCATCAAGCGACTCGACTTCTGGGCCAATCGCCGCCAGCTGCGCAGGGCGGAGGAAGACGGCGAGGACTGAGGCTCAGTCCAATCGCGGTGGTGTGTCTCCACTGCAACAACGTTACGCCCTTTGTGACCGCAACAGGATTGTGGGTGCTGTACATCGCGCCGTTGTTACGCATTGTGGGTGCGTTGGGGGCGTACATGACTGACTTGGTTGCTCGAAATCTCCTGCTCAGGGTGATCCTAGTGCTTGCCGCTTTGGCATGCCTCGTTGGCACGGCGGCCGCTGCACCTCCGACGATTGTCTCGATTTCTCCGAACTACAGTCACCTTGCCGGGGGAGACACGATTACCATTACCGGCACGAATTTCGTTGCGGGGCAGACCAAGGTCACCGTCGGCTCGAACCAGATCGCCGCAGAGGACGTAACCGTCGATTCGGAGACGACTCTGAGTTTCCAGTCTCCCGCTTCGTCCCGGGGATCATCAGGTGTCGTCGTGACCACCACGGACGGCGAGAGCAATCCGGGCATTCTCTACTACCCGGACGCACCGCAGGCGAACTCGATCAGTCCTGCCTTCGGCCCGGTGGAGGGCGGTACCGTGGTCACCGTCTCGGGGCTTGACTACCTGGTGGGCGTGACCTCGGTGACGATTGGCGGTGTGAATGTTCCGGCCGACAGCGTGTCCGTCACCATATACGGGTCTTACACGACCGCGACCTTCACGACGCCGGCGGGCGTAGCCGGCAGTGCCGAGGTGAGGGTTACCACCCCCATCGGGACCAGCAACGCGGTGCCCGGAGGTTTCACCTACGCCGCTGCTCCGACCGCGACCTCGTTGTCGCCGTCCAGTGGACCGGCCACCGGTGGCACTGAAGTGACGGTCACCGGCTCCGGTTTCATCGTCGGGGAGACGTCCGTCACCATCGGCGGCAGCGCCGTTCCGGCGGGCAGCGTGACGGTCAGCTCCGCGACATCGCTGACCTTCACGACGCCTGCCCATGCCGCCGGTAACGTCGAAGTCACCGTGACGACACCGGGGGGCCCTACAGCAGCAGCTCCCGGCGGCTTCACCTACCATGACACGCCGACAGCAGCATCCTTGTCGCCCACCAGCGGGCCATCGTCGGGCGGGACTGAGGTGACGGTGACCGGCATGGGATTCGTCTCCGGCGAGACCACAGTCACCATAGGCGGCACCGCGATTCCGGTCGGCAACGTGACCGTGCACACGGAGGACTCGCTTAGCTTCACGACGCCGGCCCATGCGGCCGGCAATGTCAGCGTCACCGTGACGACGCCGGGCGGGACCTCCACCGAGGTTCCCGATGGCTTCACCTATGTTGACGCCCCGGTGGTCACGTCAATTTCGCCCAACTACGGCCCCGAGGAGGGCGGCACGCTGGTCACCATCACCGGCAGCGGCTTTGACAGCGTAGACGAAGTGATGTTCGGCAGTGTTCCGGCTGCCGACTTCAATGTGGTCTCGGATGACGTTTTGACCGCTACCTCGCCTGCGGGCGCGGGCGAGGTCGCTGTAACGCTGCAGAGCCCTTACGGCACCAGCTCGACCGCCCCGCACGCCACCTTCCACTACGGCTACCTCATAACGCCCGACAGCGTGAGGGCTGAAAAGGTGCAGAGGGAGCTGTCCGTGTTCGTTGCCCGCGTCTCCGAACGTGCCATCACCGGTGCTGTCTCGAGCGGCATCGCCCTCGGTTTCAGCGGCGGCAAGTCGGTGCTCGACGTGTCTCCGTCCGGTGCCTTCCTTGCCTATGTGCCGCAAGGCACCGTCCGCGCCTTCGACGATGTCTTTGCCGACCGGCCGCCTGCGTCCGACTGGAGCATGTGGCTCGATGTGCGCGGCACCGGGCTGCTCGATGGTGGAGAGGGCAGGCAGGTCAACCTCACCGGCGGCGTCGGTTACCGGGCCGCGCCCGACCTGCTCGTCGGCGTCGTCGCCGGCTACGAAGTATTCGACTATCACTCGGTGACCTTCGACGGGGATCTGCGCGGCGATGGCACGTCCATCGGCGGCTACGTGGCCTGGCGACCCGACGGCATCACCTTCGATGCCATGTTGGTTTACAGCGGGCTCGGCTACGATGTGTCGGCCGGCACTGCCTCTGGCATTTTCGATGCCGCGCGCTGGCTCGTCTCCTCCGGAGTGTCTGTCGAGTTCTCTCTTGGCGACAACTTTACGCTCACGCCTTCGGTCCGCATCTCGGCGATCTGGGAGACGCAGGAGGCCTGGGTAGACAGCCTAGCCGCCGAGCATGCCGAACGTGACTGGTTCAGCGCCAGCGCCCTGGCGGGCGCCATGCTGATCAGGGAGTTCGCCCTCTCCGACGACCTCACCGTACAGCTGCGCCTCGGCGCCTTCGCCGGCTACCGGCACGAAGAAGGCGGGCACGAAGGACTCGACGGCCGGATCGAGGCAGGGGCCGGTGTTGCCACCGCAGGGGGCGCCGTCTTCGACATCAGCGGCGAAGTGGGTGGTTGGGCACGCCAGCGCCATACTGGTCGGTGCGCGGCGGCATCGGTGCCGGGTTCTAGCCCCACGAGTTGGCACGGACGCGCAGGCAATGATCCGCCCGCGGCCTCTTCCCATTGGCCGCGTGTCCTCGTATGAGACGGGCATGACCCCCTATCTTCTCGTCGGCATAGGCGGCGCGCTCGGCGCCATGGCGCGCTTTGCGGCAGGCAGCGCTATCGGCAACCTGCCCAATGGCTTCCCGCTTGCGACTGCGCTCGTCAACATCGTCGGTTCGCTCGCCATGGGCGTGCTGATGGGCGTCCTTGCGCGCACCACCCCGCAGTTCCAGAACGAAATCCGCCTCTTCGTCGCCGTCGGCATTTTCGGGGGCTTCACTACGTTCTCGAGCTTCTCGCTCGAGGCGATCACGCTGCTCGAACGCGGCGATTTCCTGCTCGCCGCCGCCTACATCGTCGGCTCGGTCCTGCTCAGCCTCGCCGGGCTGTGGCTTGGCCTGACCGTTACGCGAGTGTTGGCATGAGCGGCGTCCGTCAGCAGTATGTCGCGCGCGACGAGGACGGGATGCGGCTTGACCGCTGGTTCCAGACGCATTTCCCGCAGGTCACCTTCGGTCACCTGCAGAAGCTGCTGCGCTCGGGCCAGATCCGCGTCGATTCTGGCCGCGCCCAGTCGAACACGCGCCTCAGGTCCGGCCAGCTGATCCGCATCCCCCCCATCGACCCGGTACCGCCGCGTGATCCCGATGCGATTAATCCGCGCGATGCCGAGTTCCTGCGCGATCTCATCCTCTACGAGGACGATGAGCTCTACGTCTTCAACAAGCCGCATGGCCTCGCCAGCCAGGGTGGCTCGGGCGTGAAGCGCTCGATGGACAGCCTGCTCAAGAGCCTGCCGAACAAGAAGGGCGAGCCGCCGCGCCTCGTGCATCGTCTCGACCGCGATACCTCGGGCTGCCTCGTCGTCGCCAAGACGAAGGCCGCGGCCACCCATTTCGGCAAGATGTTCTCCTCGCACCAAACGCGGAAGATCTACTGGGCGGTGGTGTGGGGCAACCCGCACCCCAAGCAGGGCTCGATCTCATGTTTCCTTGCCAAGCAGCCGATAGGCGACGGCGAGCAGATGGTGGTTGTACCGCAGGGCACGCCGGGCGCTGTGCACTCGAAGTCCTACTATTCGACGACAGATACCGCGGCGCGTCGCTTCGCTTGGGTTACGCTGAAGCCGGTGACCGGCCGTACGCATCAGCTGCGTGTCCATATGGCTCAGCTCGGCAACCCCATCATGGGCGATCCGCGCTACTTTAACATCCAGAACTGGACGCCGCCCGACGAGATATCGAAGGGGCTGCACCTTCATGCTCGCCGCATCGCGCTCCCGCTGCGCTCGGGGCACATCCTCGATATTTCAGCGCCGTTGCCGCCCCATATGGAGGCGACCTTCGATGTGCTCGGTTTCGATGCCGAACGCTTCGACGTGCAGGACGCGGATCCCGAACAAGACTGATCACCATGTCGCGATCGTCGGAGTAAACCTCCCGCGAGCGTGTTCCCCTGTTGCGCCCACTTACGGGCCACCAGGGAGAAAGAGATGAAAACGATCATTCTCGCCGCGGCTGCCGTGGCCGGCTTCGCCATTGCTGCCCCCGCCTGTGCCCAGGACGCAGCCTCCATGACGTTCTTCGTGACGTCGACCGCCGTCGGCGACGGCGCGAACCTCGGCGGCCTCGCCGGTGCCGATGCCCATTGCCAGCAACTCGCCGAAGCCGCTGGCTCTACCGGCAGGACCTGGAAGGCATACCTGTCCGCCACCGGCGAGAACGCCAAGGATCGCATCGGCGCCGGTCCGTGGCAGAACATCAAGGGCGAGGTCATCGCGACGGATGTCGCCAACCTCCACTCCGACGCCAACAACATCACCAAGCAGACAGCACTGACCGAGAAGGGCGAGGTGGTGCCGGGCCGTGGTGACACGCCCAACCAGCACGACATCCTCACCGGCAGCCAGGCTGACGGCACCCTCGCCACCGACCTGACTTGCGGCGATTGGACCCTCAACGGCGAAGGCAGCGCCATGGTCGGTCACGTCGACCGCTTGGGCCCGGACTCTCTGCCCACCGCCACCAGTTGGAACGCCGCCCACCCATCGCGCGGCTGCAGCCAGGAGAACCTCGTCGGTACTGGCGGCAACGGCTATCTCTATTGCTTCGCGGCGAACTGACGGCTTCTTGCTCCGGCGTCCGACGGGGCGCCGGGGCTTCCCGCCCCGCGCGGAGTGACGGGGCAGGGAGGGCTCGCGAAGCGAGCGTGACTCCGACGCAATTTTCGGTCATTACCCCGCCATGCGCCTCATCATGTTCGACATGGACGGCACGCTGATCGACACCCAGGCGCTCATTTCCGAGCACATGGGAGCCGCCTTCGCGTCGCTCGGCCTACTGCCGCCTACACCGGCCGAAGTTCGCTCGATCATCGGCCTGTCGCTTCCCGTCGCCGTAGGCCTGCTGGCCAAGACCGAAGACGTCGATCTCGTCGAAGGGCTCGTGGGCCAGTACAAGGCGTTCTACAAAGCCTCGCTCGCGCACGACATCGATCGCGAGCCGCTCTATCCCGGGGCCCGGGACGCGCTCGAACGGTTAAAGGCCCAGCCTGAGACCATACTCGGCGTCGCGACGGGCAAGGGACTTTCGGGCGTTACCCGCATCCTCGGCAACCATGGGATTGCCGGGCACTTCATCACCCTGCAGACGCCGGACCACAACCCCTCCAAGCCGCATCCCGGCATGCTGCTGCGGGCCATGGCGGAGACGGGGGCCGAGCCGGCGACCACCGTGATGGTCGGCGACACCACATATGACATGGAACTGGCACGCGCCGCCGGGTGCCGCGCCATCGGCGTCACCTGGGGCTACCATGCCCCCGCAGACCTGCTGGGGGCTGGGGCTGTAACCCTGATCCACGACTATGCCGAGCTGGACGCTGCCATCGACCGCGTTCTGGAATGAATGTTAGGACAATACCGTGCGCGAGTTTCTTGAAGACGCCCATCAGCACCGCGACGATGGCTACGGCCGCGCCCAGCGCCAGCTGAAGGAAAACCTGCCCAAGCGCTTCTACACCGAGGTCGGCGTCGGCACCGTTGGCGAGGGCTTCGCCGTCACCCTCGACGGCAAGACCCCGCGCACCCCGGGCCAGAAGCCGGTGATCGTCCCGCGTCGCGCCATTGCCGAAACGATGGCAGCCGAGTGGGCCGCGCAGGGCAAGTTCATCGATCCCGAGACCATGCCGACCGTGCGTCTCATCAACTCGGCCGTGGAGGCAGGTGACGAGCGCCTCGACGCACTGCGCGCCGAGATCGTCAAGTATGCCGGCAACGACCTGCTGCTCTATCGGGCCGACGGTCCCTCCAGCCTCGTGGCCGAGCAGGAGAAGCACTGGGATGGGGCGTTGGTGAAGCTGGCCCGTCATTTCGGCATCGGCTTCCAGCCCACGGTTGGCCTGCTGCACCAAGCTCAGCCGCAGTCGACGATAGATCGGCTAGAGCGCGCCGTGGCGGATATCGGCCTGTTTGAGGCTGTTGCGATGGTCTCCCTGGTCGGCATTACCGGCTCGGGGCTGCTGATCATTGCACACCGTGAGGGCCTGCTCGACCCGGAGGAGGTGTGGGCCGCCGCCCATGTCGACGAAGACCACAACATTCGCCTGTGGGGAGAGGTCCACGAAGCCACTGAGCGGCGCAGCAAGAACCGTCGCGACTACGACGCCGCGCTGAAGGTGCTGGAAGCCATCCGCAGCTGAGCTGGAATAGTTAAGCGACTGCTTGACAATTTTCGTGTCGCCCCGATACTTAAGCCACCGCATAAGTAAGTGGAGGACGCAATGCGCAAGCTCATCGCCTGGAACGTCATGACCCTCGACGGCTATTTCGAGGGGGCGAACCCATGGGGCATCGAGTTCCACAACCTCGTATGGGGGCCGGAACTGCAGGAGCTGAGCGCGACGCAGCTCAAGGAGGCTGGTCTACTGCTCTTCGGGCGCAGGACCTATGTCGGCATGGCGAGCTACTGGAGCACGTCCACGGAGCCCGAGGCCGCTGGCATGAACAACCTGCCCAAGGCCGTTGTGTCCAACACCCTCGAAAGCGCCGACTGGAACAACAGCCGCCTCCTCAAGGGCGACGCAGTCGAGCAGGTGAAGGCGCTCAAGGCGGAGGAGGGCGGCCCCATCTACGTCTTCGGCAGCGCCGAACTGCTGGACAGCCTGCTCGGCGCCGATCTCGTTGACGAGTACCGGCTCTGCATCGCTCCGGTGCTGCTTGGCCGCGGCAATCCGCTGTTCAAACAGGCCGACCGCCAGATGCAGCTCGAGCTCAAGTCCTCGCGGCCCGTCACTAATGGCGGCATGCTGCTCTGCTACGCCCTCAAGCGCGACTGAGAGGCGGCGGGGATGACAGCAGGGCCGTGGCGCTCTACATAGCGCCACCATGACATCTCCCGCCGACCGCACCCCATTCAGCTTCACCCTTAAGGCCACCGATGGCATGGCCCGCGCCGGGCGCATCGACACCTGGCGCGGCGAGGTGAACACGCCCGCCTTCATGCCAGTCGGCACTGTCGGCACGGTCAAGGCCATGTATCCCGAGCAGGTACGGGAGACCGGCGCAGATATCCTGCTCGGCAACACCTACCACCTGATGCTGCGCCCCGGTGCCGAGCGGGTGGCAAAGCTCGGCGGCCTCCACGACTTCATGGACTGGCAGCGCCCCATCCTCACCGATTCCGGCGGCTTCCAGGTTATGTCGCTGGCGAAGCTCAGGAAGCTCAACGAGAAGGGCGTCACTTTCCGCTCGCATATCGATGGTGCTGCCTACGAGCTGACGCCCGAGCGCTCGATCGAAATCCAGACGCTGCTCGACTCCGACATCATCATGCAGCTCGATGAGTGCATTCCGCTTCCCTCCGATTACAAGGAGATGGAACGGGCCATGGAACTGTCGCTGCGTTGGGCGGAGCGCAGCAAGATCGCCTTCGGCAATCAGCCGGCGCGCTCGCTGCACGGTATCGTGCAGGGCGGCGACAATGCCGAGCTGCGTGCCCGCTCCGCCGCCGGGCTCAAGTCCATCGGTTTTTCCGGCTACTCGATCGGTGGCTTGGCCGTCGGCGAGCCGCAGGAAGTGATGTTCCGCGTCCTCTCCGAGTTGACGCCGGAGCTGCCCGAGGACAAGCCGCGCTACCTCATGGGTGTCGGCAAGCCCGATGACATTCTCGGCGGCATCGAGCGCGGCGTCGACATGTTCGACTGCGTGCACCCCACCCGCGCCGGCCGCCATGGCCACGCCTATACCCGGTTCGGCGTCATCAACCTCAAGAACGCCCGGCACAAGGACGACCCGCGTCCCCTCGACGAGGAGTCGCCCAACCCCAACTGCCGCCGCTTCAGTCGCGCCTACCTGCACCACCTAGTGCGCACCGAGGAAATCCTTGGCGCCATGGTGCTGAGCCAGATCAACCTGCACTACTACCAGCAGCTTTGCATAGGCGCCCGCCACGCGATCGAGGCTGGCACCTTCGCCGATTATGCGGCACAAACCCGGGCGATGTGGGCCGCGGGTGACATCCCGGCCCTCTAGGTCACCGTCCAGTCAGGAGAAGCGTCAGCATGGCCAGCCAGAAGAAATCCCTCCTGAACCCACTGATGAAGGCCCGCGCCCGCCTCGATGCGGTGACGATGCGCGAGCTGTTCGCAGCGGACCCTAACCGATTCAAGACCTTCTCGGTCAGCGCCGGCGACCTGCTGCTCGATTATTCGAAGAACCGCATTGACGAAAAGGCCATGGCCGCCCTGTTCGAGCTGGCCCGCCACGCCGGTGTCGAGGAACGCCGCGATGCCATGTGGGCCGGCGAGCACATCAACGTCACCGAGGACCGCGCGGTGCAGCACATGGCGCTGCGCTATATGGGCGACAAGAAGGTGGTCGTCGACGGCAAGGACGTGATGCCCGAAGTTCGCGCCGTCCTTGCGGCGATGAAGACATTCTCTGCCCAGGTGCGCGACGGCTCGATCAAGGGCGCTACGGGCGAGACCTTCACCGACGTGGTGAATATCGGCATCGGCGGCTCCGACCTCGGCCCCGCCATGGTCACGCTGGCGCTCGCGCCCTACACGCGCGCCGACCTTCGCGTCCACTACGTCTCCAATGTCGATGGCGCTCATATCCACGACACGCTGAAGGGGCTCGACCCGAAGCGGACCATGTTCATCGTCGCGTCGAAGACCTTCACCACCGACGAAACCATGACCAACGCGGCCACCGCCCGGGCGTGGATCGCCAAGGCGCTCGGCGATGCCGCTGTCGCCGATCACTTCGCCGCACTGTCGACCAACCTTGCGGCCTGCGCCGATTTCGGCATCAAGTCGGACCGCATCTTCGGCTTTTGGGACTGGGTCGGCGGGCGCTACTCGGTGTGGTCGGCCATCGGCCTGCCGGTCGCGATCGCGATAGGCTACGAGAATTTCGACGCGTTCCTGCGCGGCGCTTACGAGATGGATCAGCACTTCCTCAAGACCAGGCTCGAGAAGAACCTGCCGGTCATCATGGGCCTGCTCGGCGTCTGGTACCGCAATGCCTGGGGCTTCGCGACCCACGCCGTGCTGCCCTACGACCAGCGCCTCTCCCGCTTCGCTGCCTACCTGCAGCAGCAGGACATGGAGAGTAACGGCAAGTCGGTGAACCTCAGCGGCAAGCCCGTCGATTATCCCACCGGCCCCATCGTCTGGGGCGAGCCCGGCACCAACGGCCAGCATGCCTTCTACCAGCTGATCCATCAGGGTACCTCGGTGATCCCGGTCGATTTCCTCGTCGCCGCCCAGCCGCACGAGGATCTGCCGCCGCACCACGACAAGCTCGTCGCCAATGTGCTGGCACAGGCCGAAGCCCTGATGCTCGGCAAGACCAAGGACGAGGTGGTGGCCGAGCTGACCGCCCAGGGGCTCGACAAGCCCAGGATCAAGCAGCTCACGCCGCACAAGATGTTCCCCGGCAACCGCCCCTCGAACGTCCTGATGTACCCCAAGCTCACGCCCGAGCGCCTTGGCAGCCTCGTCGCGCTCTACGAGCACAAGGTGTTCGTGCAGGGCACCATCTGGGGCATCAACAGCTTCGACCAGTGGGGCGTCGAACTCGGCAAGCAACTCGCCAAGGCGCTGCTGCCCGAGGTGCAGGGCGAGAAGAAGTCGGTCGGCCACGACAGCTCCACCACGGGTCTGGTAAACACCTACCTCAAGTTGAAGGGCTCGGGGCGGTGATGCTGCCTTTCCTGCTTCCCCTTGCTGGGGGCGAGCAGGGCCGACTTGCCACGCCCCCCACCGGTTGACCTCTGGTCACGGGCGGCGCAAAACGCCCGAATGACCATTACCACCGAAGAAGAACTCGAAGCGCTCAAGGCCATCGGCCGTGTCTGCGCCGTTGCCCGCGACAAGGCCGCCGACGCCCTGCGCCCGGGCGTCACGACGGCCGAACTCGATGCCATCGTGCGCGCCGTCCTCGACGAGCACGGGGCCCGCTCCGCGCCCGAGATCACCTATGGCTTTCCCGGCGCCTCCTGCATTTCGGTCAACGAAGTCGTGGCGCATGGCATTCCGGGCGACCGCGTGATCAATGCGGGCGACCTCGTGAACATCGACGTTTCGGCCGAACTGAATGGCGTGTTCGCAGATACCGGTGCGTCCTTCGTCGTCCCCGAGGCCAACCCGAAGCTCGTCACGCTCTGTCGTGATGGCAAGCGCGCCATGTGGGAGGGGATTCGCACCGTAAGGACGGGCGGCGCCTTTGCCGATATCGGCAACGCCATTGGCGCCTTTGCCAAGAAGCACCGCTACACCCTGATCGAGAACCTCGCGAGTCACGGCGTCGGCAACTCGCTGCACGACGAGCCGAGCGAAATCTCGACCTGGCCCGATCGCGGCGAGCGCCGTCGCATCTCGGATGGCCTCGTCTTCACCGTCGAGCCGTTCCTGTCGCTGGGCGCCCGCTACGCCGTCGATGCCGACCTCGACGACGGCTTCACCCTGTGGGCCGAGCCCGAGGCGCCGACCGTGCAGTTCGAGCACACCATCGTCGCCACCAAGCGTGGCGCCATCGTCGTCACGGCCGTCTGAGGATTGAAGCGATACGCCGCGGACGGGTTAGAGACTCGTCTGCCGTTTCGTTGGCCAGGGCGGGAAACTGGCAAAATCGCCCTGTTTCTCTTCTCCATCGCGACCAGTTGGCATCGCTTCACCTGCCCAACGTGGCCGATCGCATGTGGTTGCGAACTCGCCGCAATTGCAGGCATCGCTGTACCGCCCCATTTGGGCCCCGCACACGCCACACTACCCGTCTAGCTTGACTGCTCCATTGAGACAATCGGGGGGCAATCCGATGTCGAGCAAACCAGGCAAGGCGGTATCCGCCGTGCCGGCGGCGACCGGCGCGATCAGCGAGATGACCGCCGCCTTCGAACGCCAGAAGCGCGAGTTTCTCGCCAGCAACGCCGCGCGCTGCCCGTACCTCCTCGTGCAGCTGCAGCCGGACATGCCGCGTCACCGCCTGACGCTAATCGCAAGTTTTGCGTTCTCGCCTGATCGCGAGTGGCAACAGGTTGAGACTCAGGTACCGATCGCCGGCCTTCAGGCGGAGAGTGGCCCCAAGCATTACTTCGCCGAGGCGTTCGGCCGCCTTGATGACGGCATCGGCGCTGCCCGGATTGCCCGGCTCTTTGCTCCCCTTACCCAGGAGCAGCGCCTCGCCGTCGGCCGCTGAACTCACCTGAACTGCAACCAACTGGCTTACCACGATGTTGGCCCCACTCCAGTATTTGAGGAGCGGATATGCGAACCTGCTGGTTCATCGTCATTCAGAGCATGGGACAATGGTGGGTGGATTGCGAAGGCAAGGCCTATGGCCCATTCGACTCGAAGGACGAAGCCAAGATCGAGGCCGTCCGCATTGCCATCACTTATGGCGATGCCGAGCGCCGCTCCGAGGTCTTTGTCACCGACGATGACGGCACGCCCCGCCGAATCTGGTCTGCGCCCCCGACCCGGCCCTGAAACGACGAGGCGGGCCTGACGCCCGCCTCCCGCCTGTTCAGTTGATGAACAGCATGATGATGATGATCAGCCAGATCGGTATACCGAGCAGCCACAGGCCAAGGGCTCGAAACATCTTGCTCTCCTCTCAGTAGCGCCGGAACACGCCGGGGAACTCCGTCCCCTTGTCGCGGTGGCTGCCGCCCTTCTGCGCGGCCCAGAACGCCGCCGCGGCACTCACCAGGAACGCCGCCGCAGTTAGGAACGCCGCGAGGACCCCGGTCCGCCGGGCATTCTCGGCGATCCGTGCCGCTTCAGCCCTGGCATTGTCAATGGCGGTCAGCACCTCGCCGACTCGCGCATTGGCCTGGTCGGCCGACATCCCGGTGGTCTGGGCGACGAGCTGGCCAAGATAGGTCCGATCCGCATCGGACACCGACCCCACGACCGCGCCCTGCGCGATGATACGGCCCGCTTCGGCTCGTTGCGCCGTCGTATCCACGGGTGCCGGAGGAGCTGCGTCCGGGGCAGGGCGGAACAGTGTATCGACGAAGTAGGCGTTGGGGTCGGCCACATCCTCGGCGACATTCGAGGCCGCGGTGGTCGCGGTCGCCGCCGCCGAACCCACGGCGCTCACCAGCGCCGAGATGCCGCCGGTGGCGATGATGGCGCCGATGACAAGGCTGCCGGCCCAGACGATCAGGCCGTGTGCCCCGTCGCGGACGTCCGACTCATCCTCAGTGGCATCGAGATGACGCTTGCGCAGCCGTCCCGTCAGATAAGCGCCGGCCATGAAACTCGACACCTGCACCCAGAGCAGCCAGGTTGCCCCCGCGATCGCTACCCACACCGGCAAGACGTTTTCGCTGGCGCGAAAGTCGATGAAGCTCAGACCAAGTGCCGAGCCGAAGGTCAGCAGCACCAGCGAGATGGCCGAAGCTACCACGATGCCCGCGATGATTGCTGGCCAGTCCACATACGAGGTCTTCTCCTCGCCTTCGGGCGCAACGATGACGTCCATGTTCGTGAGGTCGCTCATGCCGCGATCCTCAGCGCAGACCGAAGAAGGACAGTACGGCCAGGATCACCACGACCAGGCCAACCAGATAAATGATGCCGTTCATTCGACACTCCTTTGACGCGTGAGTGTCGAAGAAGCGTCGCTGCGCCGATTTGGTTGCGCCCGACACGTACATATTGCTGCTGATGGCGCCTCGGCGCCGCCGCAATACGGTCTCGCGAAAGGGGAAAGTGGTACGCCCGCCGGGATTCGAACCCGGGACCATCCGATTAAAAGTCGGATGCTCTACCACTGAGCTACGGGCGCCTAGATCGGCGCGGAACATAGGGATTGTGCCCCGCCTGTCAATCGCAATCGCCGCCGCACGCAACAACGCGTGCTTCGCGTCAGTTCAGCAGTGGCATCGGGTCGCCGGCATAAGGCAGGGCCTGGCAGGGAATTCCCTGCTGGTCCAAGCGCTTGCAGAGGTCGAGCGCCGCCGCCTTGTCGGTGATCGGCCCGGCGACGATGAGCTTGTCCGCGGTGCCCTCGGCGGTGGCGAGTACCGGCTTCAATCCCATCAGCATCGTACCTGCATCGGCCAGCAGTTCCTGCCAGGCGGGTTCGGCCTCTTCCGGACTCACCGGAAAGCCGAGTCCGATGCCCACGGCGCTGCCGTCGGGCGCAATCTGCTCGGGCATGACCGAAGCGATGGGCACGGCCTTGAACGTTACCTCGGCCCCGGGAATCAGGGGCTTTTGGCGCACCTCGACGAGGCCGCCATCCACCTCGAAGGTGATCGGGGCGTCTACCGAACCGGTTCGCGTCGGGTCCACTGCCGGCTGAACGTTCTCCAACTGCTCGACCAGCTTGGGGATGCTGACTTCGAGCGCGCCGACGCGCCTGGTGATGGCCTTGGTCGAATCCTCGTTTAGGTTGAAGCGGGAGAGGAGCTCGCCGTTCTCGCGCTTCATGCGCGCCGATTCGCTCTGGAGGGCAGCCACCTGGTTGCGCAGCTGGTTGAGCGTCGCGCCCTCGACCCGCGAAGCGTGAAGCGAGGCCAGCACCTGCGGCGGCACTAGCCCCGAGAGGTTGGCGCTCAGGATGGCCACGGCCCAGATCGCCAGGGCCGTGATGCCCCACTTGGTGACGTCGGAGGAGCGGAACAGATCGGCGGCCTTCACCTGGGGTCTCCATAGGGGGCTCGAATCGCCCTTCCACAGTTTACCATTGGGTAACCGCGTTATCGGATTGCCAACATCTTGGTGCCATAAACGCGGGGGAAACCGCGACCGAACGGGGCCGACTACCCATGACCGAACTGCTGTCGATCATCCTTGCTGCGGGCGAAGGCACCCGGATGCGATCGGCAAGACCCAAGGTGCTCCACGAGGTGGGTGGGTTCCCGATCGTGGGTCATGTCGTGAATGCGGCGATCGAGGCCGGAGCAGGGCAGGTGGCGGTGGTCACCGGGCCGGGGCATGACGAGGTACGCGAGTCCATCGCCCGGTTCGCCCCGCAGGTGCATTTCTTCGAGCAGACCGAGCGCAAGGGCACGGCCCACGCCGCCAGCATGGCGCGGCCGCTCTGGGAGAAGGCCGAGGGCTATGTGGCGGTGGTCTATGCCGACCATCCGCTGCTGCGCGGCCTCAACTTCAAGGCCGTGCTCGAACGTCTGGAGGCCGGCTTCGACGCGGCCATCCTCGGCTTCGAGCCTGCCGATCCGACCGGTTACGGACGCTTCATCACCGATGGCGACCGGCTGCTGGCGATCCGCGAGCACAAGGACGCGAGCCCCGAGGAGCGCGCCATCGGGCTGTGCAATGCCTGCATCCTCACTTTCCGGGCCGATGTGTTCCGCGAGCTGATCGACCAGGTTCGGCCGAACAACGCCCAGAAGGAGTTCTACGTCACCGACCTGGTGCAGCTTGCCAATGAGGCGGGCTACAAGGTCGGCTATGGCGTGGCGCCCGAACGCGACGTGATGGGGGTGAACGACCGGGCCCAGCTGGCGCGCGCGGAGAAGCAGTTCCAGCAGCTGCGGCGCGAGGACTTCATGAAGGCCGGGGTGACCTTGCGCGATCCGGACACGGTCTATTTCAGCTACGACACCGAGATCGGCCAGGACGTGACCATCTTCCCCAACGTCGTCTTCGGCCCCGGGGTGAAGATCGGCGATGGCGTGGAGATTCGCGCCTTCTGCGATATCGAGGACGTGGTGATCGGGGAGGGGGCCACGATCGGGCCTTTCGCCCGCATCCGCGGCGGCGCGGAGCTGGGCCGCAACGTCCATCTCGGCAACTTCGTCGAGATCAAGAAATCGAAGCTCGGTGAAGGGGTGAAGGCCGGGCACCTGAGCTATCTCGGCGATGCCGAGATCGGCGCGCGCACCAATATCGGAGCCGGTACCATTACCTCGAACTATGACGGGGTGAACAAGTCGAAGACGGTGATCGGCGAGGACGTGTTCATCGGCTCGCACACCTCGCTGGTGGCGCCCGTCGCGGTGGGCGACCGCGCCTACACGGCCTCGGGCAGCACCATCAACAGGGATGTCGAGCCCGAGGCGATGGCCATTGCCCGCAGCCGGCAGGAGAACAAGCCCGGCTATGCCCCGAAATTGCGGGCGCGGGCCGAAGCCATCAAGCGGGCCAAGGCGGCGAAGTAGAGGCCCGGCGCCACGCCGTGCTGAACCGGTTGGAGAGGGAGACCATCCATGTGCGGCATTGTCGGTATCATCGGATCTGAACCTGTCGCACCGCGCCTGGTGGATGCACTGAAGCGGCTCGAATATCGCGGCTATGACTCGGCCGGCGTGGCGACGTTGGAGGCGGGGCAGATCAGCCGGCGCCGCGCCGAGGGCAAGCTCGGCAACCTGGCGCAGAAGCTCAATTTCGAGCCGCTCTCGGGCAATATCGGCATCGGGCATACGCGCTGGGCGACCCATGGCGCGCCTACCGAGAGCAACGCCCATCCGCATGCCACTGAGAAGGTGGCGGTGGTCCACAACGGCATCATTGAAAACTTTCGCGAGCTGCTGCAGGACCTTGCGAAGGACGGCTATCTGCCGCGGACGCAGACCGACACCGAGTCAGTCGCGCTGTGGGTGACCCGCGAGCTCGATCGCGGCCTCGACCCGGAAATGGCGGTGGCGCGGACGCTCAAGCAGCTGCGCGGCGCCTTTGCGCTGGCCTTCATGTTCAAGGGCGAGGAGGCGCTGCTGATTGCCGCCCGGCGGGGTGCGCCGCTCGCCATCGGCTATGGGACGACCGAGATGTACCTGGGCTCGGACGCTATGGCGCTCGCGCCCTTCACGTCCCGGCTCAGTTACCTGCTCGATGGTGACTGGGCGGTGATGACCAGGGATGGCGTTACCATCCGCGACGGCGAGGACGCCATCGTGCAGCGCGAGATGCTGGTCTCGAATGCCTCGGCCCTGCTGGTGGACAAGGGCAACCACCGGCACTTCATGGCCAAGGAGATCTATGAGCAGCCCGAGACGGTGTCGCACACGCTCAGCCACTATGTGGACATGGGTGCCGAGGCGGTGCGGCTGCGCGAGACGCTGCCCTTCGATTTCAAGACGTTGAGCCGGCTCACGATTGCGGCCTGCGGCACGGCCTACTTTGCCGGGCTCGTGGCGAAGTACTGGTTCGAGCGTTATGCCCGCCTGCCGGTGGATGTCGATGTGGCGAGCGAGTTCCGCTACCGCGAGCCGCCGTTGGCACCGGGTGGGGCGAGCCTGTTCATCTCGCAGTCGGGCGAGACCGCCGACACGCTGGCGGCGCTGCGCTATTGCGCCCGCGAGGGCCAGTACATCACGTCGCTGCTGAACTCGCCGGAATCGACCATCGCGCGGGAGAGCCAGGTGGTGTTCCCGACCCTGTGTGGCCCCGAGATCGGGGTGGCTTCGACCAAGGCCTTTACGGCGCAACTGGTCGTGCTGGCCTCGCTTACGGTGGCGGCGGCCGTCGCGCGGGGGACGCTGGCGGAGGGGCAGGAGGCCGAGCTGGTGCGGGCTCTGATCGAGCTGCCCTCGGCGATCTCGGCGGCCCTGGCGACCGAAGGGGAAATCGAGCGCATTTCCAAGGGGTTGAGCAAGGCCAAGGACGTGCTCTACCTGGGGCGTGGACAGATGTTCCCTATCGCCATGGAAGGCGCATTGAAGCTGAAGGAAATCAGCTACATACACGCAGAAGGTTATGCGGCAGGTGAACTGAAGCATGGCCCCATCGCGCTGGTAGACGAGCAGATGCCGGTGATCGTCGTCGCACCCTCCGACGATCTGATGGAGAAGACGCTCTCCAACATGCAGGAGGTCGCGGCGCGCGGCGGCAATATCATCCTCATCACCGATGAGGAGGGAGCGGCGGTAGTCGGGCAGGGCGTGGCGGAAACCATCGTGCTGCCGAAAGTGTCGCCCTTCGTGGCACCGATCCTCGCGACCATTCCGGTGCAGCTGCTCGCCTACCACACGGCGACCCTCATGGGGACGGACGTGGACCAGCCGCGTAACCTCGCCAAGAGCGTGACGGTGGAATGAACGCTACCTTGGGCCTCCCTGAACGGTTTCTGAAGGGGGGCAGGCCGGCCGAAACGCCCGGAATGCGGGCGGTTTCTATATAAATGAACGTTTACTGACGCGTACATTTTTCTCCCGCCCCATCCTTGTCTGACTGGAGGATAGCCGGGGTCGGGAGACGGGGGATAAGAGGGTCATCCGGCGCGGATGAGGGGCAGGGCGAGGTCCTTGCGGAACAGGTAGAGCAGGGTGCGCAGCGCCTCGCCGTCAGGGCCGGTGAGGCGGGGGTTGCGGGCGAGTGCGTCCTTGGCGTCGGCGTGGGCATATTCGAGCAGGTGCCGGTGTACGTCGGGCACGGCGAGGCGGTAGCCAGGCATGCCGGACTGGCGCGTGCCGAGCAGGTCGCCCTGGCCGCGCAGCTCGAGGTCCTTCTCGGCGATCTCGAAACCGTCTTCGGTGCGCTTGATGGTGTCGAGGCGCGCGCGGGCCGTTTCCGACAGCGGCTCCTTGTAGAGCAGTAGACAGGCAGAGCGCTGCGAACCACGACCGACGCGGCCGCGCAGCTGGTGAAGCTGGGCAAGGCCGAAGCGCTCGGCATGCTCGATGATCATGATGGTGGCGTTGGGAACGTCCACGCCGACCTCGATGACCGTGGTGGCGACGAGGATCTTCGCGTCGTTGCGGGCGAAGCGCTCCATCGCCTCGGCCTTGGCCGCGGCCGACATCTTGCCGTGGATGAGCACCACCTGCTCGCCAAACACCTTCTTCAGCTCGGCGAAGCGATCCTCGGCGGCAACGACTTCGAGGTGTTCGGTCTCCTCGACGAGTGGACAGACCCAGAAGGCCTGCGCGCCCTCGGCGATGCGGGCCTGCAGGCGCGCGACGACGCGGCCGTACTCGGAGATGGACAGGACAGCGGTGTCTATGGGCTGCCGCCCACGCGGCTTCTCGCGCAGGATGGAGACAGCCATGTCGCCGAAATGGGTGAGGACGAGCGTGCGCGGAATGGGCGTGGCGGTCATCACCAACAGGTCCGCGTGCTGGCCCTTTTCCGAGAGGGCGAGACGCTGGTGGACGCCGAAGCGGTGCTGTTCGTCCACCACGGTAAGCGCGAGGTTGTGGAACTCGACGCCGCTCTGGAACAGGGCGTGGGTGCCGACCGCGATGACGCTTTCGCCGGTGCGGAGCCGCTCAAGCGCGGCGCGCCGGTCGCCCGCCGGCATCTTGCCGGTGAGGAGTTCAATGCCGAGGCCGGCCTTGACGCAAATGGGGGCGAGGGAGCGGTAATGCTGGGTAGCGAGCAGCTCGGTCGGGGCCATCATGGCCGACTGGCCGCCGCTCTCGGCGACTGCGGCCATGGCCATCAGCGCGACGACCGTTTTGCCGGCGCCGACATCGCCCTGCACGAGGCGTGACATGCGCTCGGGCGCAGCGAGGTCGCGGCGGATGTCCTCGACGGCAAGGCGCTGGCCCTCGGTGAGGGTATAGGGCAGGGCAGCCTCCACCGCGGCGGTGATCTCGCCGGTGAAGGTGCGAGCCACGCCGCGCGGCGCCACCAGCTGCGAGCGCACGATGAGCAAGGCCAGCTGCCCGGCCAGATATTCGTCATAGGCGAGCCGCATGCGGGCGGGGGACCACAGCTGCGCGTCGTCGGGCGTCTCGGGCTCGTGGGCGAGGTGCATCGCCTTGTGGAAGCTGGGCCACCTGAAATGGGCCAGAGTCTCGGGCGGGATCCATTCAGGCAGCTCGGGCAGGGTGCCGAGCACCTGCCGCACCAGCTTGATGAGGGCGCGCGAGCTCAGGCCCTGGGTGAGCGGATAGACCGGCTCCACCAATGGCATCTGGTCGAACTTGTCGGCCTCGACCACATAGTCGGGGTGGGTGATCTGCTTTTCGCCGTTGAACAGGCCGATGGTGCCGGAGACGTAGCGGACTTCGCCTACCGGCAGGAGCTTTTCCACCCAGCCGCCCTGCGCGCGGAAATAGACGAGCTGGATTTCGCCGGTCTCGTCATGGGCGAACACCCGGTGCGGCACGCCCGGCCGCCCGCGCGGCGGAGGCAGGTGGCGGTCGATATGGAGCTTCAGCGTCGCCACCTGGTTGTGGAAGGTGCCGGCAATGCCGTCCATCCGGCGCCGGTCCACGATGCCGGTGGGCATGTGCATGAGCAGGTCGAGCGCAATCGCCTCCTGCCCATCCGGCGCGCCGAAGAACCGCGTCAGCAGCGCCGAAAGCTGCGGCCCCACGCCCTTGATGGAGTGCAGCGAACGAAACAGCGGATCGAGGGCAGGGGGGCGGGACATGCGGCGAAACTAGTGGGCGGGTGACAGCGTCGCAAGAAGCGCGTACAGAACGTGTACATCCCCCGAGACGACCCCGATCATGGCCCCTGAAAAAGCAGCCGGTGAAGAATTATCTATGCGGCTGCGCCGCCTGCGCTATCGCGCCTGGCACCGCGGCACGCGGGAAATGGACCTGATTCTCGGGCCGTTTGCCGATGCGAGGCTGGAGGCCATGTCGGAGGCGGAACTCGATCGCTTCGAGGCGCTTCTCGATGAGATGGATACCGACCTGTTCGATTGGCTGATGGGCACCGTGCCCGCGCCGCCTGAAGCCGACCATCAGCTGCTCGCCGAACTTCTCGCCTTCAAGACCGCGTCATGACCGACATCAAGCCCGACCGCACCCTCTCCAACGTTCCCGACGGCATGCAGCCGGTGGTGCTGGCACGCCTCGTCGAGGACCGCCTGAAGACGCATGGAGACGATCCCGTCGCCGTGGTGTTCGTGGCCCGTGACGGCCGGCGTATGCAGCGCATGGCGGAGATTCTCGAGCAGCTGATGCCGGGCCATCCGGTGTTGCAGCTGCCGGCTTGGGACTGCCTGCCCTATGACCGCGTGTCGCCCAATGGCGTGACCATCGCGGCGCGCATGACAACGATCTCTTCGATCGCCTCGGGGGCGGTGAAGGGCGCCATCGTGCTGACGACGGTGAATGCTCTGGTGCAGAAGCTGCCGCCGCTCGACATGGTGCGCGGCATGAGCTTTTCGGCCGCGGCCGGACAGGTGGTGGACAGCGAGAAGCTGATCGCCTGGGCGGCAGGCAACGGCTACCTGCGCGTTCCCACGGTGCGAGAGCAGGGCGAGTACGCGGTACGCGGCGGACTCGTCGACCTGTTCCCGGCCGGGGCGGAAGCACCGATGCGCTTCGACTTCTTCGGTCGCCAGCTCGAGTCGATCCGCACCTTCGATCCCGATACGCAGCGTACCAACGGCAACCTCAAGCGCATGACGCTGGCGCCGATGACCGAGGTGCTGCTGACCGAGGATGGCATCAGGCGATTCCGCCAGCGCTACACGGCGACCTTCGGTGGCAACACGGTGGACGATCCGCTCTATGCCGCGGTGAGCGCCGGCCAACGCTACCCGGGGGTCGAGCACTGGCTCGCCTTCTTCTACGATCACCTCGACCATCTGACCGCCTATACGGGCGAGGCGCCGATGGTGTTCGACGACCAGGCGCGTGAGGCCTTCACCGACCGCCAGAGCCAGATCGCCGACTATTACCAGGCGCGCGAGGAAGCCCGGCATGAGAAGAATGCCACGGGCGCCGCGCCCTACAAACCGGTGAAGCCGGCCGAACTCTATGAAATGGAGCAGCCGCTCTACGCGCTGGCTCCAAAAGGCGGCGTGATCCAGCTTTCGCCCTTCCTCGCCGGCGACGTGAAGAAGGGTGACGATGCCGGCGGCCGCGTGGCCCCGAGCTTTGCCGCCGAGCGCCAGTCGCAGGACGTGAACTTGTTCGAGGCGGTGGTGAAGCTGCTCAAGGCCGAGCAGAAGAAGAAGCGCCGCACCATCATTGCCTGCTGGTCGGAAGGCTCGCGCGACCGCATGGTGCAGGTGCTGAAGGATCATGGGCTCGAGCATCCGCGCCTTGCCGAGAACTGGCGCGATGCCGAGACGACCTCGCCCGACACTACGGCCATCGTGATCCTCGGGCTCGAAACCGGCTTCCAGACCGACGACCTGCTGGTACTGGCCGAGCAGGACATTCTGGGCGAGCGCCTGCTGCGGCAAAAGAAGCGCAAGAGGGCCTCGGATGCGCTGACCGAGGCGGCGAGCCTCGCCGCGGGCGACCTCGTGGTGCATGTCGACCACGGTATCGGCCGCTTCCTCGGGCTCAAGACCATCGAGGTCTCGGGCGCGCCGCATGACTGCGTCGAGATCGAGTATGCCGGCAATACCAAGCTCTACCTGCCGGTGGAGAATATCGAACTTCTGACCCGCTACGGCTCGGATGCCGTGGTGGAGCTGGACAAGCTCGGCGGGGTGGCGTGGCAAGCCAAGAAGAGCCGGCTCAAGAAGCGCATCCGCGAGATGGCGGACCAGCTCATCAAGATCGCGGCGCTGCGCCAGCTCACCCAGGTGCCGCCCATCGATATCCAGCCCGGCCTCTATGAGGAGTTCGCGGCGCGCTTCCCCTACGAGGAAACCGAGGACCAGCTCGTAGCCATCAACGCCGTGTTCGAGGACCTGGCGTCGGGCAAGGTCATGGACCGGCTCGTTTGTGGCGATGTGGGCTTCGGCAAGACCGAGGTGGCGCTGCGCGCCGCCTTTGCCGTCGCCATGTCGGGGCGGCAGGTGGCGGTGGTGGTGCCGACCACGCTGCTGGCGCGGCAGCACTATCGCAACTTCCGCGACCGTTTCAGTGGCCTGCCGCTCAAGGTGGCCATGGCCTCGCGTCTCGTCTCTGCCCAGCAGCTCAAGGCAACCAAGGAGGAGCTGAAGGAGGGCAAGGTCGATATCGTCGTCGGCACCCACGCGCTGCTCGGCAAGAACGTGGAGTTCAAGGACCTCGGCCTGCTCATCGTCGATGAGGAGCAGCATTTCGGCGTGGCCCACAAGGAGCGGCTGAAGGAGCTCAAGGGCAATGTTCATGTGCTGACGCTGACGGCGACGCCCATTCCGCGCACCCTGCAGCTGGCGCTGACCGGCGTCCGCGACCTGAGCCTGCTGGCGACCCCGCCGGTCGATCGCCTCGCTATCCGCACCTTCATTTCGCCCTTCGATCCGCTCAGCGTGCGCGAGGCGCTGCTGCGCGAGAAATATCGCGGCGGGCAGGCCTTCTACGTGGTGCCCAAGATCAAGGACCAGGCCGACATCGCCGAATTCCTGCGCGAACAGGTGCCCGAAGTGTCGTTCGTGGTGGCCAATGGCCAGATGCCGGCGAGCGAACTCGACGACATCATGAACAATTTCTACGACGGCAAGTTCGACGTGCTGGTGGCTACCACCATCGTCGAATCCGGGCTGGATATCCCGAACGCCAACACGCTGATCGTGCACCGGGCCGACAATTTCGGCCTCGCGCAGCTCTACCAGATCCGCGGGCGCATCGGCCGGGCCAAGCAGCGCGCCTATGCACTCTTCACCATTCCGCCCGACCGCAAGCTCAACGATACCGCCGAACGGCGGCTGAGCGTGCTGCAATCACTAGAAAGCCTCGGGGCAGGCTTCCAGCTCGCAAGCCACGACCTCGATATTCGCGGTGCGGGCAACCTGCTTGGCGACGAGCAGTCGGGCCATATCCGTGAGGTCGGTTTCGAACTCTACCAGTCGATGCTCGAGGAGGCTGTGGCGGCGCTGCGCGACGGCACGGTGGATTACGAGGACAAGAGCGAGTGGAGCCCAACCATCTCGCTCGGCATGCCGGTGATGATTCCGGAGCACTACGTGCCCGACCTGCAGGTGCGCATGCAGCTCTACCGCCGGCTCGGCGACCTGACGGACGCGCAGGAGATCGACGCTGCCGGAGCCGAGCTGATCGACCGCTTCGGCCCGCTGCCCGAGGAAGTGGAAGCGCTGCTCAAGACCATTCTGGTCAAGGCGCTCTGCCGTCAGGCCAATGTCGAGAAGGTCGATGCCGGGCCCAAGGGCGCCATCATCACCTTGCGCAACAACGAGTTCCCGAACCCGGCAGGGCTGGTCAAGATGGTTACCGACCCCGGCATGCAGGTGCGTATACGGCCCGATCAGAAACTCGTGTTCGCCCGAGATTGGCCAACTCCGGATGCAAGGCTGAAGGGGACGGCGGCGATTCTTTCGAGAATGGCCCGGATTGCCGGGGAAACGGGTGCAGTGGCAACACTTGCCGGATAACTCTTTCGGAACCGGCACCGGTCATGTTATTGCCCGATTTCGTGCCTTCAAGAGCACTAATTCCGGTGGCCGGGGAGCCACCGCCTGGTAGAAACCACAAGGATATTCGATGACCCTCAAGAAGCTAGTTGTTGCCGGCCTTGCGGTCGCCGCGCTGATGCTGCCGAACGCTTCGGTGCTCGCGCAGGACAACGCCACTCCGGCAGCCCCGGCTGAGGGCGCCAATAATGCAGCCCCGGCCAACCCGGCCCAGAATTGGCTCAAGGTTTGCGATCCGCTGCCCGACGGCAAGGGCAAGGCGTGCATCATGCGCCAGGTGGTGGTGGCAAACGGCCAGTTCCTTGGCTCGTTCCTGCTGCGCGACGATCCCGGTCAGGAGAGCCGCCTGCTCGCGGTGGCTGCAGTTCCGCTCGGGGTACTGCTCCCCTTCGGCCTGACCTGGCAGATCGACGGTGGCAAGCCGATCCGCGTGCCCTTCATGCTGTGCGACCCGACCTCGTGCGCCACCCAGCTGGTGATCAACGAGGCCTACGTGAACAGCCTCAAGAAGGGCGGCAAGCTGAAGCTCACCGCCAAGAACCGCCAGAACAAGGACCTGGTGATCGACATCAATCTCGCCGGATTCACCGCCGTCTACGATGGCGAGGCGGCGATGACCTTCGAAGAGTTCAACAACCAGACCACCGGCCCGTCGGCGCTCGAGCAGCAGCTCCAGGACCGTGCCGAGGAGCTCCGCAAGCAGCTCGACAGCTCCAACACGCCGGCCGAAGGCACCACCCCGTCGCCGCAATAAGCGCGACGACGGCCGTAGCGAACAAGGGCGCCCCAGCGGGCGCCCTTTGCATTTGGGGCTCAGCGAACGCCCATGCCGACCGAGAAGGCCTGCGACCTGAGCCTTGGGCTGAGCTTGAGCGCCCAGAGTCCGCCGGCCCGAACCGCCTGCGCCGGCAGCATGTCACTGAGCAGCGAACGGAAGAGCGTATCGACCATCGCCCCGGTGCGCCCGAGATCGGCGGCACGGCGGCGCGAATAGTCCTCGCTCGCCTTGATGGCCCAGTCCGGAGCTCCGGTGTCGGCGTCGGCGAGCGCAGCCGACAGATCGGCGACGTCGCGGAGGCCGAGGTTGAGGCCCTGCGCGCCGATGGGCGGGAAGGCGTGCGCCGCCTCGCCAGCAAGCATGACGCCATCATGTCCCGCCTCGTCGACGCTGAGGGTGGAGAGGAGGAACATGTGCGCCGGGGTGAGCAGCCTGATGTCGCCGAAGAGGTTCTGCGACTTCTCGAGGAAGATCTCGCGCAACCCTTCGGGGCCACGCGCTTGCGCCGCCTTCAGAACCTCACGGTCGTCGATCCATACGAGGTTGGCCTTGTGGTCGCCGGCCGGCACGAGGGTGAAGGGACCGTGCGGATAGTGGAACTCCACCGAGGCGCCACCGACGGGCCGGCCGAGTTCGAGGTCGCAGACCAGCGCGGCCTCGGTGAAGCCGTTCTCGCGCGTTCGGAACCCGGCGGAGACCCGCACCAGCGACTTCTTGCCGTCCGAACCAACGAGCAGGGGTGCGGTGACGCTGGTGCCGTCGCTGAGCGTGACGCGCCAGCCTTCGGCCACACGGTCGATGGCGGTGACTGGGAGTTCGAGCGTCGTGAGGTTGGCAAGCCCGGCGCGCGCCGCCTCGAAGCTCTGGAGCAGCTTCACGTTCGGAAAATTCCAGGCGAAGGCGGGGAGTCCAGCTTCGCGGCTGTCGAACAGCGTCTCCGGGGCTCGGATCAGGCGGTTGGTGGCATCGAGGATGCGGATCTGTGTGAGCGGGTGGCCGATAGTGGCCGGGTCGCTGACCAGTCCGGCCGATTGCAGGTACTCGACGCTCGGCAGCATGAGCGCCGAAGTCCGCCGGTCGGGCGGCCCCTTGGGTGCGAGGTGGAGCGTGTCGAGGCCAGCCTTGGCCACCGCGATGGCCGCAGCCATGCCGGCGAGGCCGCCACCGACGACGATAGCCTGCGGGGCATTCATCACGCCACCGCCAGCCGCCGGTCGCGGCCGCTCGGAATGATGAGCACCCCGGCATAGGAGCCGGCAAAGAGCGCGAGAAGGAAGATCAGCAGGTCAGGCGGCCAGAAGGCGATGAGCGAGATGGCCGGGCCCGGGCAGATGCCCGACATGCCCCAGCCAATCCCGAACAGCACTGCCCCGGTGACCAGTGGCGCATCGATGCGCTTGAACTCTGGCTCGTGGAAGGTGGTGTCGAAGGCCGGCGCGGTACGCTTCCCTCCGATGCGCACGGCAACGAACATCACGCCGATGGCCGCGACGATGACGAAGGCGAGGCTCGGATCCCAACCGCCGCGCGGGATGGCACCGAAATCGAGGAAGCGCAGCACCTTCAGCGGATCGACCATCTGCGAGACATAGAGGCCGGCGCCGAACAGCAGGCCGCTCAGTGCGGCGGTGGCGAGGTAGGGCAGGCGGGTGGTCGGGCTCATGCTGCCACTCCTGTCACGGCAACGGTGATGATGGCGACCGAAAAGAAGATGCCGACCGCAACGAAGCTGCGCAGCGACAGCCGCGCGATGCCGCATACCCCGTGACCCGAGGTGCAGCCATTGCCGATCTTGGTGCCGAACCCGGTCAGCAGCCCGGCAATGACCAGCCACACCGGCGTGGGGATGCCCCAGTTGGCGGGCGCGCTCACCAGTGCGGCCGGCTTGCCGCCCGGACCGCCGACACCGAGGCCCGGAAATAGCCATGCGGCAACGAGCGTGCCGAGTACCAGCGCTCCAAGGAAGACGAGGCGCCAGACCACGGTGCGCGCAGGGGGCAGAAGCTGGCCGAAAATGCCCGAAATGCCGGCGATGCGGCCATTGCCGAGCCAGAGCAGGGCCGAGGCCAGTCCGATCAGGGCCCCGCCAAGCAGCGCTGGAATGGGTGAGAACGAGTCCATGGGTTGTGATCAATCCGTCTGCAGGAGAAGGATATTCTACTGCCGCCCGCGATGCCGAGCCAAGCCTTGGCGACGCAGCTTCATGCCATTGGACAGCTCCGCGCTGAAAAACCGCACCCGGTTGAAGCCTTTACGCGCACTCTTCCAAGTAGCGGCTCAGCACCCTAAGTATGTCGCCACCTGAAACGCCGAGGAGGAGAACGGGCGATGGAGCTGCTGAGCGATCCCAATGTATGGGCCGCCTTCGCCACGCTGACGGTGATGGAGATCGTCCTCGGGATCGACAATATCGTCTTCATCTCGGTTCTCGTCTCGCGCCTGCCGGCCGAGCAGGCCAACCGCGCCCGTCGGCTGGGCTTGGCGCTGGCCCTCCTCTTCCGCATCTTGCTACTGCTGGTGATCAGCTGGATCATCGGCCTCAACCAGACGGTGCTCGAGCTCTTCGGCCACGGCTTCTCGTGGAAGGACCTGATCCTCATCGCCGGTGGCCTGTTCCTCATCTACAAGGCGACGCACGAAATGCACGCCGAGATCGAGGAGCCGCATGAGCCGGGCCTCAAGGAGGCTGCGGGCCAGGCTTTTTCCGCCATCATCGCGCAGATCATCGTCATCGACCTGGTGTTCTCGATAGACTCGATCATCACCGCGGTGGGCATGGCCGAACATGTCGAGGTGATGATCGCCGCCGTGATCGCGGCCGTCGGCATCATGTTCGTGGCTTCGGGGCCGGTGGCCTCGTTCGTCGCCAAACACCCCACCACCAAGATGCTGGCGCTGGCCTTCCTGCTGCTGATCGGCGTGTCGCTGGTCGCCGATGGCGCCGGGTTCCACATCGAAAAGGGCTATATCTACGCCGCCATGGGCTTCTCGGTGCTGGTCGAGGCCATCAACATCTTCTCCAAGCACCGCCGCCAGAAGCGTGCCGGAGCCGCCCACAAGACCGTCTCCGTCGTGCGCAGCGAAGCGGCGGCCACCGTGCCCGAGAATGCCATCGCGCCGCGGCAGAAGCGGCGCACGACGCCGGCTGCCCGTGCGCAGTCCCGCCCGAAATCAGCTCCGAGGAAGTAGCGATATGAGCCGTGCCTTTGTCGTCCGTGAACATGGCGGCCCCGAACAACTGAAGCTCGAGGACTTGGAACTGCCGGCGCCCGGCCCGGGCCAGCTCCGGGTCCGCAATCGCGCCATCGGCCTCAACTTCATCGACGTCTACCAGCGCACCGGCCTCTATGCGACGCCGCTGCCCTTTGTCGCGGGCAACGAGGGCGCCGGCGAGGTGATGGCGGTTGGCCCCGGCGTCACCGACTTTGCGCCCGGCGACCGCATTGCCTACCAAGGGCCCATTGGCGCCTATGCCGACGAGCGCCTGCTGCCGGCCGACAAGGCTGTGCCGCTGCCCGAGGCCATTTCGTTCGAGACGGCCGCTGCCGCGCTGCTCAAGGGCGCCACGGCCTTTTACCTGCTGCACTGGACGCACGCGCTGAAGGCGGGCGAGACGGTTCTGATCCACGCTGCCGCCGGTGGTACCGGGCAGATCCTCGTGCAATGGGCCAAGGCGATCGGCGCCAGGGTGGTAGCGACCGCTGGCTCCGAGGAGAAATGCGAGCTGGTGCGCAATCTCGGCGCCGACCTCGTCATCAACTACAAGGCCGGCGACTTCGTCGCTGGGGTTAAGGATTTCACCCAAGGGCAGGGCGTCGATGTGGTCTATGACGGCGTCGGCAAGGCGACGTTCGAGGCCTCGCTCGATTGCCTGCGCATCCGCGGCTTGATGGTCAGCTTCGGCAATGCCTCGGGCCCGGTGTCGCTGCCGCGCCTCGGCATCCTCGCCGAAAAGGGCAGCCTCTACGTGACGCGGCCGACGGGGGCCGCCTATTTCCGTACCGCCGAGGACCTGCGGACGGCGGCTACTACCCTGTTCGACATGATCGCGGCGGGCCGGATCAACGTCGCCATCGACCAGCGCCTGCCGCTCACCGATGCCGTCGAAGCCCACCGCGCGCTCGAAGCGCGGGAGACCACCGGATCGACGGTGCTGATCCCGTAACACTTCGACGGGATGCGGCAGGCCGGGGCCAGTTGACTCCGGCCCGTGCGCCGCCCTAACAGGGCTTGGCGGCAGCATGCGGGTAGGTGGCAGAGCGGTTGATTGCTCCGGTCTTGAAAACCGGCGAACGTGCAAGCGTTCCGGGGGTTCGAATCCCTCCCTACCCGCCAGCCCGGCTCAGGGGGGCGCTGCCTTCCTGGGGACGCGGACCCACTGGGTCTGCACCACGCCCCGGTCGATCATTTCCATGTCGCGAGCCTCGAGACCGGCGCCCGGAAGGACGAATCTCGGATGGCCTTTAGTGAAGCAGGGCGTGCCATCCGGCATGTTGAGGCCGCGCACCTCCGACAGCACGAAGCGATCGTACCAGGGCAGGAAGAGGTCGAACGTACCGGTGCCGCCGGTGATCGCGACAGTGCCCTCGGTGATGCCGAGGCGAGCCATGACTTCGGTGATGTCGAGCCCGGCCGGGTTCCAGTAGCTGGATTTCGCGTCAACGGGATCGGGCTGGAGATCGGCCACCGAGTGGGTGAGCACCAGCCGGCGGCGGCCGGGATTCGGATGGCGCATGTGGCCGATGCGGCCGAGGACGACCAGCGCAGCGCGATCGAGCGCGGCCTGAAACAGGCGCCAGTCGGCATCGTTGCGCAGTTCGGGCGGCATGCCGCCGGTCGCATCGGCGATCATGCCGTCGTCCGAGACAATGGCGTGACCTTCGACGAGTATGTCGGTTCCGGGGATTGTCATGGTGGCAAGGACTTACCCTTGAGGCGGGCGCGGGGGAAGGCATTTTCCGCTACCGTTTGGACGGCGTCATGCTAGGGAGGCGGACGCTGCCAGGGACGATGATGGACGCCAAACCGCTTACTCCACCGCTCATTCTGCCGCTGGGCGACCACGGCCTGCTGGTGCGATTCTCGGGAGCGCTGTCGGAGACGGCCAACCGCGCGGCAGTGATGTTTGCGCGGCAGGCGGAGCGGGCGCGGCTGCCGGGTGTGGTGGAGGTGGTGCCCAACCTCGTATCGGTGCTGCTGCGCTATGAGCCCGGGCAGGTGGAGTTCGACCGGCTGGCGGGCGAGGTGAGGTTGCTGATCTCGGGGCCGTCGGCGGAGGCGGGAGAGGGGGCCGAGGTTGCGATCGCGGTCCGCTTCGACGGGGAGGACGTGGACGAGGTGGCGGGGACGCTGGGGATGAGCCGCGAGGGGTTCGTTGCCGCACATTGCAGCGGAGCGCTGCGGGTGCTGGCGACCGGGTTTGCGCCGGGCTTCGTCTATACCGGCTTTCACGACGCCAGCCTCCAAATACCGCGGCGGGCCCAGGTGCGGCGGCAGGTGCCGGCAGGAACGGTGCTGTTCGCGGCGGGGCAGACGGCGATTACCTCGACGGCCATTCCGACGGGCTGGCACGTGATCGGGCATACGGAGTTTCGGAACTTCGATCCGGACCAGGCGTCGCCGACGCGGCTGAGGGCCGGGGATATGGTGCGCTTCGAGGCGCTGTCGTGAGCGGGATTGTCATCACTCGAGTGGGGCCGCTGACCACCCTGCAGGATGCCGGGCGGCCGGGATTCCTGGCGCAGGGCGTGAGCGCCTCGGGACCGATGGATCGTGGCGCCTTCGAGCGCGCCGGCGGCTGGTTGGGCGGGGCCGGGGCAACGGGCATCGAGTTCACCGCGGGCATCGGGTTTGTGGTCGAGGATGGGCCGCTGGCGATGGCGGCGGATGGCGGCGACTATGCGCTGACCGTGAATGGCGAATTGGTGGCGTGGCCAGCGCGGCTCGTGCTGAAGGCGGGCGACGAGGTGGAGGTGCGGCCGGGGGCGTGGGGGAACTGGGGTTACCTGCGCTTCGGGCAGGAGATCGACGTGCCGGCGGTGCTGGGCAGCCGGGCGACCAATTCGATTGCCGGGCTCGGGCGGATGCTGAAAGCGGGGGATCGCCTCGCATTCCGGGAGGAGGCGCCACGCCGGGCGGCCCCGCATCCGCGGCCGGTGACGCCGGGCGAGGGACCGATCCGCGTGATCTGGGGGCTACATGCCGATACGTTCGCGGGCGCCGTGCGGGAGCGCTTCGTAAGCGAGACTTTCCACGTTTCGGCGCGCATGGACCGGATGGGCACACGGCTCGAGGACCGGGGCGGGGTGTTCCGCGACCAGCGCGTGCTGTCGCTGGTGTCGGATGCCATCGTGCCGGGCGACATACAGATTCTAGGCGACGGGACGCCCATCGTGCTGATGCGCGACCACCAGCCGACGGGCGGCTATCCGCGCATCGCCACCGTGGCGACGGCCGATCTCGACCGCTTCGCCCAGCTGCGGCCGGGCAGTGCGGTGCGCTTCGAGCCCGTGACCCTGAAACACGCATTGGACAAGAGGCCATGAAGTTCGATCTCAACGCGGACCTCGGGGAAGGCATCGGCAATGACGAGGCGTTGCTGGAGATCGTCTCGTCGGCGAACGTCGCCTGCGGCGGGCATGCCGGCGACATCATCACCATGCACGTGGCGCTGCGCGCGGCGAAGGCACGCGGCGTCGTGGTGGGGGCGCATCCGGGCTTTGCCGACCCCGAGAACTTTGGGCGGCGGCGGCTGGTGCTGCCGCCCGAGCAGCTCGACGAGCAGGTACGCGGACAGGTGCGGCAGCTGGTGGAGATCGGCGAGGAGGAGGGCGTGCCCATCCGCTACGTGAAGCTGCACGGCGCGCTCGCCAACATGGCGGCCGAGGAGCCGGCGGTAGCGGCGGTGTGCTTTGCTGCGGTGGTGGGGCTGGCGGACAAGCTCACGATCCTTGCGCTCGACGAGAGCGCGCAGGTCGAGGTGGCGACGGCGATGGGGTTCCCGGTAGTGCGCGAGGCTTATGCCGACCGGGCCTACCTGCCCAACGGCCTGCTGGTGCCGCGCTCGGAGCCGGGAGCTGTGCTGCACGATGCGGGCGCCATCGCCGAGCGCGCGGTGCGGCTCGCCAAGGAGCGCGAGATCGTCGCCATTGACGGTACCGTGATCCAATCCGAGGCGCGGTCGCTCTGCATTCACGGCGACAATGAAGAGGCGGTGGCGATTGCCCGGCGGGTGCGCGATGCGCTCGAGGCCGAAGGCATCGAGATCGCCGCGCCTTACTGAGCGCTGCCGGTTGCGTCCGGCCGCCTGCTGAGCGATAGGACAGCTCCACGCCACGGAGCTGTCCAATGACTGCAAAGATCATCGACGGAAAGACTTTCGCCCAGGGCTTGCGCGAGCGCATTGCCGGCCATGTGGAGCGGCTCAAGACCGAGCACGGCATCACCCCGGGCCTCGCCGTGGTGATCGTCGGGCACGACCCCGGCAGCCAGATCTACGTGGCGAACAAGGCCAGGCAGACCGTCGAGGTCGGCATGCATTCGGAAAAGTACGAGCTGGCGGAGGATACGCCGGAGGCCGAGGTGCTGGCGCTGGTCGAAAAGCTCAACCGCGACCCGGCGATCCACGGCATCCTCGTGCAACTGCCGGTGCCGAAGCATATCGACCCCAACAAGATCATCGCGACCATCTCGCCCGACAAGGACGTGGACTGCTTCACGCCCGCCAGCGTCGGCAAGCTGCAGATCGGCCTGCCCGGGCCGGTGAGCTGTACGCCGCTCGGTTGCCTGATGCTGCTGCGCGACGCGCTGGGTTCGCTCGAGGGGCTGAACGCGGTGATCGTGGGGCGCTCGAACCTCGTCGGCAAGCCGATGGCGCAGCTGCTGCTGCGGGAAAACTGCACGGTGACGGTCGCCCATTCGCGCACCCGCGACCTGCCCGATGTGGTGCGCGCGGCCGATATCGTCGTGGCGGCGGTGGGCCGGCCCGAGATGATCAAGGGCGACTGGATCAAGCCGGGGGCCACGGTGATCGATGTCGGCATCAATCGCCTGCCGGCGCCGGAGCGCGGCGAGGGCAAGACGCGGATCGTCGGCGACGTGGAGTTCGCGTCGGCGGTCGAGAGGGCAGGGGCGATCACGCCGGTGCCCGGTGGGGTGGGGCCGATGACGATTGCGTGCCTGCTGGCGAACACGGTGACGACGGCGTCGCTGATCAACGGGCTCGTGCCACCGAGTGATTTGACGCCGTAAGGGCGGCTGGGGCGGCTCAGCGTTTGTGAGCGCCCCCTTCACCATGCTGCGCATGGTCCCCTTCCCCCGTTTCACGGGGGAAGACCCTGTCGACGTCGGTGCCCGCCCCTGATCCTCCCCTGCGGATGCTGCTCCTTCTCTTGCTACTGCCCCGTCGGAAGCCCCTTGCTTGACGCATATTGCTGGGCGAGGCGCTTCGGTGCGCGGAAGCGCCAGGCGTCTTCGAGGCGGATGCGGAGTTCTTCGTCGGTGATGACGTCGAGGCGGACGAGGAGGCCGGGCCAGTCCTTGAAGTGGTCGGTCTGCCAGTAGATGTCCGGTGCCATCTCCATGAGCAGTTCTTTCTGCTCCAGGGGGCAGTGGAGCACCATTTCCTGGGGGCCGCGGACCGAGGCGAAGTTCTTGTCCTTCACCTTGAGCGAGGGCGTGCCATAGCTGGTCGACTCCACCACTTCGGGCAGGCCGAGCTCGCGGCAGAGGCGCAGCATTCGCTCCAACTCGGCTTCATTGCGAACGGACATCGCCATCTCCCTCTGAGCGAAGCAAAAACCGGCGCAGGCGTGCCGGCAAGTCTGGCGCATCGGGGACCGATTGGCTACACCAGCCCTGTACCCGAAGCGCCCAATCGTCTCCCACGAAGCGTCAATTCAAACGGGGTCCCATGACCGAACAGTCTGATACCGCGGCAAGCGGGGAAACCCGCATCGACATCAACGCGTTCCGCGGTGAGGACGGTCACCTGAGTCCGGACTGGCTGGATCGCCTGCGCCGCCACCTCCATGCGGGGGAGGAGCAGGACGTCGCCGACATGATGGAGCCGTTGCACGCGGCCGATGCCGGTGACGTGATCGAGGCGCTCGACGCCGATGAGCGCGTGCAGCTCGTGCAGATGCTGGGCGACCGGTTCGACTACCTAGCGCTCACAGAGGTCGATGACACCGTCCGATCCGAGCTGATCGAGGAATTGCCCGCCGAGGACGTGGCGCGCGGCGTGTCAACGCTGGACAATGACGATGCGGTCTACATTCTCGAGGACATCGACAGCGAGGATCGCGAGCAGATCCTTGCCCAGCTGCCGGCCTTCGAGCGGCTTAGCCTGAAGCGCAGCCTCGACTTTCCCGAGGATTCGGCCGGCCGCCGGATGCAGACCGAGTTCATCGCCATCCCGCCCTTCTGGACGGTTGGGCAGACGATCGACTACCTGCGCGGCGACAAGGACCTGCCCGACGAGTTCTTCCAGCTCTACGTGGTGGACCCCGGCTACAAGCTGCTGGGCACCATTCCGCTCGACAAGTTCCTGCGTGCCAAGCGCGAGGTACGTATCGAGACGCTGATGAGCCACATACTCACGGTCGAAGCCACCGAAGACCAGGAGGAAGCGGCGCGCGTCTTCGAGCGCTACGACCTCGTCGAAATAGGCGTGGTGGACGACAGCGGCCGGCTGGTCGGTGTGCTGACCGTGGACGACATGGTGGACGTGATCCACGAAGAGGCGACCGAGGACATCAAGCTGCTCGGCGGCGTGGGCGACGAAGAAATCTCGGACAGCGTCTTCCGCGCCGTGCGCAGCCGCGCCCCGTGGCTGGTGGTGAACCTCATCACCGCGATGCTGGCGAGTTTCGTGATCTCGCTGTTCGACGCGACCATCGAGCAGATGGTGGCCCTCGCCGCGTTGATGCCCATCGTCGCCTCGATGGGCGGCAACGCCGCCACGCAGACCATGACCGTGACCGTGCGCGCCATCGCCACGCGCGATCTCGACCGCAACAGGATGCACCGGCTGATCGTGCGCGAGGTGAGCGGCGGCTTTCTCAACGGCTGCATCTTCGCGTTGCTGCTCGGGGTGGTGACCGCGGCGCGCTATGCGAATCCGGGACTGGGAGTCGTCATCGGCATGGCGATGATCGTCAACATGATCGCGGCCGGAACCTCCGGAATTCTCATCCCGCTGGCGCTCAACAAGATGAAGGCGGACCCGGCCATCGCCTCGTCGGTGTTCGTCACGACGGTGACCGATGTGATTGGGTTCTTTGCGTTTCTCGGTCTCGCCGGGCTGTGGTTCGGGCTCTTCTAAGACTTTTGTCCACAGCCTAACTCGACTCAACTGGTGTGGCATTCCGGCCACTTCCCAACCACAGCTCGCCCGGTTAACGCTTCATTACCGCCGCAAGTCCGGCCCACGGATGAACGGTGGATGAACGACAGCTAAACGAGGAGCCCGAATGCGCGACCATTCCAAGACCGAATGGTGGCGTTCCGCACTACCGACGGTGTCCTGGACACTCGTCTGCCTGCTGGCAATGTCGCTCGTTTTCTCGATCGTTGTTGCCGGTGCCTAGAACGGGAACGCAACCTGGACCTTGAAGGTCCGCCGAGAGTAGGATTTTGAGAAGGGCGCCGGGCCACACGGCGCCCTTCGACCTTTGAGGCCAGTGATCACCATGAAGCTGATTTTCGCCAACAGGAACTATTCGAGCTGGTCGCTGCGCGCCTGGCTGGTGCTCAGGCACTTCAACATCCCCTTCGACGAGGAGCTGGTGCTGCTCTCGGGCGAGGGATGGAAGGAAAACATCCGCAAGAAGTCGCCCTCCGGCAAGGTGCCGGTGCTGGTCGACGGCGACCTGGTGGTGCCCGAGACGATAGCCATCATCGAGTACCTGCACGACAAGTACCCCGCCAAGGGCATCTGGCCATCCAACCGGATCGACCGTGCGCTGGCGCGGGCGGCGGCAGCCGAAATGCATGGCGGCTTCACGGCGCTGCGCAACGAGGCCCCGATGAACCTGCGCGCTTCGCATCCGGGCAAGGTCGACCTCGACCTCGTGGCAGGCGACCTCAAGCGCATCGAGCGGCTCTGGGGCGAGCTGATCTCGCGCTCGGGCGGGCCGTTCCTGTTCGGTGGCTTCACCGCGGCGGACGCCATGTTCGCCCCGGTGGCTACGCGCATCCGCACCTACGAGCTGCCGGTGACCGACCTCGCCATGGAATATGTGGAGGCGATCTATGCGCTGCCGGCGTTCCAGGAGTGGTTCGCCGAGGCGGTGAAGGAGCCGTGGACGGTGGAGCAGGACGAGATCGACGTGATCCTCGCCCAGCGCAACCTGGCGAACAGCGAGGCGGCCGGCCGCGCATGATGCATATGATCAAGCTCTGCGTCGGCGTTGCGACGCTGGAGGAGCTCGAGTCCTATCGCGGCGAGCGCGCCCACTGGTGGGGCGCCGACTATGGCGAGGACGTGCATGTGCATCGCACCCGGACCATGCCGAAGCGGCGCGACGAGATAGAGGGGCAGGGGTCGATCTACTGGGTGATCTCTGGCGTGGTGCGCTGCCGCCAGCCGATCCTGCGCCTTGCCGAGGCGACGGACGAGCAGGGGTTGAAATGCTGCGACATCATCATGGCGCCCGACATGGTGCGCGTGGTGCCGCGGCCCAAGGCGCCGTTCCAGGGCTGGCGCTATCTCGACCCCAAGGACGCGCCGCCCGACCTCGAGGCGGGCGGCTTTGCCGAGGAGGGCTCCGAGGAACTTGCGCTCGAACTCTCACGGCTGGGATTGATCTGATGGAAATCGTGACGATCGGCGGCAAGCGGGTTGCCTTCTACGACGGGCCGACGATCAGCAGGGAAGCCCACGCCAATGACATCATCGGCCAGACCTACGGGCTTGAAGTGGACGTGATCGCTGTGCCGGCGGAGAAGTTCGTTGACGACTTCTTCTGGTTGAGCACGGGGCTTGCCGGGGCGGTGCTGCAGAAGATGCAGCAATACGGCTTCCGCTTCGCCATTATCGGCGACCTCTCGCGCTTCACCGCCGAGAGCCCGTCGCTCAGGGATTTCATCTACGAGAGCAACAAGCACGGGCAGACGCTCTTCCTGCCCGATCGCGCGGCGCTCGAAGCGCGGCTTTAACGCCACGCCCGCGGCCGGCTCGCTCATGCATGACTGTGCCATGTTGAAACAGGTCTTGAGCGCGGCGGCCGTTACCGGCATGTTTCCGCGCCGGGCGCAGATGATTTGCCGAATCCTGCCGGGGCGTCGGCGGCGGGTTCGCGCAGGGGATTGGGTATATGCCGCGTAGCGGGACGCACGTCATTGTCATCGGCAATGAAAAGGGGGGCTCGGGCAAGTCGACCACCGCCTTTCATCTTGCCGTCTACCTGATGTACCAGGGGTTTCGCGTCGCCTCGATTGACGTGGACAGCCGCCAGCAGACGCTCACGCAGTATGTTCGCAACCGCCGCAACTGGGCCCAGGCCCACGACCTGAAGCTGCCGCACGCGACGCATTACCACCTGCCGCTGTCGAAATCGGACTCGATCAAGGAGAACCAGCGGCTCGAGTTCGACTTGTTCCGCCAGGCGATCATCGAGGTGGAGGGCGATGCCGACTTCCTCATCGTCGATACGCCCGGCTTCGACACGCACCTGACGCGGCTGGCCCATTCGCTGGCCGATACCCTTGTGACGCCGCTCAACGACTCGATCATCGATCTCGACGTGATGGCGCACGTCGATCCGGTGACGGGCGATCCGCGCGAAATGAGCCACTATGCCCGGCTGGTGCAGCGGGCGCGTACCGAGCGGCTGTCGATCGACGGGCGCACGGTGGATTGGGTGATCGTGCGCAACCGCATCTCCATGCTGCCGTCGCGCTCGGCCAAGGTGGTGCAGTCGGCAATCGAGAAGATTGCGGTGCGGCTCGGTTGCCGCGTGGCGGACGGCATTGCCGAGCGGGTGATTTTCCGATCCCTGTTTCCGACCGGGATGACGGTGTTCGATCCGCTCGACAAGGACATGCTGGGCGGGCTGCCCTCGATGTCGCATCTCAGTGCCCGGCAGGAATATCGCGCCCTGGTCGAGGCGCTGCAGCTGCCGGTGAGCGAGCGCGCCAAGGCCCGCATCGAGGCGAGCCGTGCGCTGGCCCAGACGGCGCAGCAACCGGTACGCTTCGAGCACATGGCGCAGGACGTGGCGGAGTAGGGCGCTACACCAACAGAGACTGAGCGCCGTCGATCCAGATGGGGGTGCCCGTGATGTGGCTGGCGCGGTCCGAGGAGAGGAAGACGACGAGGTCCGCGACCTGCTCGGGCGTGCCGCGCTTGCCCTTAGTAAGGGGGATGCGGCCCTGCGGGAAGATGGACGGAACCTGGGCATCCGCGGTGTTGCGGCGGATGGTTCTGTCGATGATGTTGGTCTCGATGGCGCCGGGGCAGATGACGTTGACGCGAATGCGGTACTGCGCGAGCTCGAGGGCCAGCATCTGTCCGAAGGCGAGTTGGCCGGCCTTGCTGGCCGAATAGGCGCTGGCGCCCGCCTGGGTGAAGGTGCGCGTGCCGTTGAGCGACGAAGTGATGGTGATGGCGCCGCCGGACGCCTTCATCAGCGGCACGGCAAAATGGGCCGTGAGAAAGGTGCCACCGAGATTGACGCGCTGCGTCTCGTTCCACTCGGCATAGGTGAGATCGTCGACCGGCGCCCAGGTGCCGTTGATGCCGGCATTGGCGAAGACGATGTCGAGGTGGCCGTGTTCCGAGCCGACGCGCTCGAAGGCGGCGCGCATCTGCGCCTCGTCGGCAATGTCGAGGGCCTTGCCGCCGTTGGCTTGGATTCCGGCGATGGTGGCTACCGCGCCGGCATTGCGGTCGATGAGCACCAGGTCGGCGCCTTCGGCTGCCATGGTCCGTGCCGTCGCGGCCCCGATGCCCGATCCGGCGCCCGTTATGAGTGCAACCTTGCCGTGAAGTTCCAACGTCCCGCCTCCGAGAGATTCTCCCGGAGGCACGTCACATTACGGCGCCGATGCAGTCAAACGCTGCGACGGGGCAGGGTGACGCGCACGGCCCGGTCCCCCGCCGGGGTGAACACGTCGAGGTCGATCTCCACCGGCGGCATGAGCATCCGGCGGGTACGGGCCGAGAGGGCCATCACGGCACCGAGCAGTTCAGTGACGCTGCGCCGCTTCAGGCTGGGGTTGAACCGCGCGACCATGGCGTTGACGGCCTGGCTGCGGATCTGGGCATTCTCAGAAGCCAGGCTCGACTGGCCGACGAAGCGGGCCAACTCGCTCAGGCTCGATAGTTCGCTCATTGGGGCTACTCCAAACACTTGCCACAACTCGCTTCCCTGGGGGCGGCTACCCCTTTCCATGCAGTTCCGGTCAGGACTGCATGGCGAGGCAGCTCATCTTCACTTTCTTGAGTTCGTTGCACATGCGCGCGGCGTCATCGCGCTGGGCGAAGCCACCGAACCGCGCCCGGAAGAACACCTGCCCGTTCTTCTCGAAGCGTTCGACATAGGCCTTGAAGCTCGCCAGCGTATCGATCTTACCCGACGCATCGGTGATCAGCTGGTTGGCACCGCGCTCAGTGGGTGCCGCGCCGATCTGCACGATCCAGCCGCCGGTGATGGTCTGGGCCGTGGTCTCCTCGACCGCAGCGACCGCGATGGGCGCGGGCTGCGGCTGGTTGGTGACGGGGGCGGGCGACGCACCGCCGACGGCACCCGAAGTCATCAGGTCGAGCGGCTCGCCCTCCTCGCCGATGCTGACCGGCGGCAGCAGCGGGGCGGACGGCGCCGTCGAGCCGAGCGGAGCCGGAGGCGGGCCGAGCTCGAAGGTGTCGCTGATCCAGGCGCCGATCACGTCGAGCGGGCGGTCCTTCTTCGGAGGAGCGAGCGTGTTGACGGCCTTCACCGCCGGCACGTCCTCGGTACGGCTGGCCGGGACGGGGGCCTTGTCCACCGAAGCGACGGTGATGTTGTCGGGCAGCTGCGAGGATTCAATGGGCTGCATCGAGGCGGCGACGGCGACCACACCGCCGTTGAGACGGAAGGCGGGGTAGGGCATCGGCACAACCGGCTGGTCCGAGGTATCCGCGACCATTACGGTCGAGCCCTTGCGGCCGGGCTGCGGAATGAGGGCAGCTTCGAGGTATCCGCCGGAACGTGCTTTGGGCAGGTAGGTCCTCACCAGTTCGCGGACCTTGGCGTCGCGGGCGTTGCCGGAGTCGAAGCCGAAGCCGGCGACGACGATGTGGCGCCCATCGGTGCGGGCAGCGGTGAGCAGGTTGTAGCCCGAGGCATTGGTGTAGCCGGTCTTGATGCCGTCCACGCCGCGTTCGCCCAGCAGCCGGTTGTGGTTGCCGTAGGTGCGCTTGCCGTAGGAGAAGCTCTTGGTCTGGAAGTACTCGTAGTAGTCCGGGAAGTGCTGGTACACCGCCCGGCCGAGGATGGCCTGATCGCGCACGGTGGTCACCTGGCCCGTGTCCGGCAGGCCCGAGGCGTTGCGGTAGGTGGTGCTGTTCATGCCCAGCGCCTTCGCCGTAGCGGTCATGCGCTTGGCGAAGGCGCTTTCGGAACCCGAGATGTTCTCGGCCACGACGCGGGCGATGTCGTTGGCCGACAGGGTGACCAAGGCCTTGATGGCGTTTTCGACCGTGATGGTGGAGCCGGCCTTGACGCCGAGCTTGGTCGGCTGCGCCGAGGCGGCGTATTTCGACACCTTGAACTTGGTCTTGAGCGAAATGTTGCCCGCCTTGAGCTCCTGGAACAGGATGTAGAGGGTCATCACCTTGGTGACGGAGGCTGGATAGCGCGCAGCATCGGCCGAGCTCTCGTAGAGCACCTTGCCGGTCTTTGCGTCGACCACGATGCCGGCAAACTTGCGCGGCACCGATGCTGCCTCGACCGGAGCCGCTGCGAGGACGGCCATCGGAACGATCATGACGATCGCGAGGAGAAGTCGGAAAAACCGTTCACGTGCTTGGGAAAATGCCTTGGTGGAAGACACCCGGTACTCCAGCTCTCATCGAGGCTTTCTGCCTCGTACTCAGACACTTGCGCTGAAAGCCGGCTGCTGTCCCCAAACCGGCAGCCGATCCCTGTCGCACCGGCGACCCTAGGGCAGGCGGCCTTACCATTCCGTAAAATGCAATGCATTCGAGGAACTTGGGTGGGAGAAAGATGGAGCGCTTTACCTGCTCCAAAGTTTAGGTGGTTGGCCACTTAACACTGGCCGGGTTTTGCCTACATAATGCCTGTCACCATGCTGCTTCGAACTGACCTAGCCGAGACCCGAGCCATGCGTGCCGCCCTCCCGCCCGACCAGCCCTTCAACAAGCTGCGCCTCGCAAAGGAAGACGGTGACGACAAGGGTGGGCCGGGCAACGGCCGGAGCGATACGGCGACCATCACGAAACCGAAAACGCGGAGCAAGCGGCCCAGCCTCTACCGGGTGCTACTGCTCAACGATGACTACACGCCGATGGAGTTCGTGGTGCTGGTGCTTCAAGACGTCTTCAACAAATCGCGTGAAGACGCCATGCGCATCATGCTGCACGTTCATAACCACGGCGTCGGTGAATGCGGGATCTATCCGTTTGAAGTGGCCGAGACCAAGGTCACCCGCGTCATGGATGCCGCCCGCAAGAACCAGCATCCGCTCCAGTGCGTGATGGAAAAGCAATAGGAACCAGTCATATGCCCTCTTTTTCACGCGGACTTGAGAAGGCCCTGCATCAGGCGATGAACCTGGCCCGCGAGCGGGCGCATGAGTTCGCGACGCTCGAGCACCTGTTGCTGGCGCTGACCGACGACCGTGACACCATCGCGGTGCTGACCGGCTGCGACGTGGACATCGAAGCGCTCAAGAGCGACCTCGAGGACTTCATCAACGAAGAACTCGACAGCCTCGTGGTGCCCAACGGGCAGGATGCGCGCCCGACCGCCGCCTTCCAGCGCGTGATCCAGCGTGCCGTGATCCATGTGCAGTCGTCCGGCAAGGAAGAGGTTACGGGCGCCAATGTGCTCGTCGCCATCTTTGCCGAACGCGAGAGCCACGCTGCCTATTTCCTCGAGCAGCAGGACATGACGCGGCTCGACGCGGTGAATTTCATTTCGCACGGCATCACCAAGTCGGGGCAGGGCGAGGAACGCCGCGTGCGCGGCGCCGAGCAGCCCAGCGGCCAGGAAGATGGCGAGCGGCAGGGGGGCAACGGCCAGAGCTCGGCGCTTGCCGATTTCTGCGTGAACCTCAACGAGAAGGCCAAAGCCGGCAAGATCGACCCGCTGATCGGCCGTGACTCCGAGCTGCGCCGTACCATCCAGGTGCTGTGCCGCCGCTCGAAGAACAACCCGATCTACGTGGGTGATGCCGGCGTGGGCAAGACGGCCATTGCCGAGGGCCTGGCGCGCAAGATCGTCGAGGGCGAGGTGCCCGAAGTGCTGCGCGAGTCGACCATCTATTCGCTCGACATGGGCTCGCTGCTGGCCGGCACGCGATATCGCGGCGACTTCGAGGAACGGCTCAAGGCCGTGATGAAGGAGCTCGAGAAGCACCCGGACGCCATCCTCTTCATCGACGAGATCCATACCGTGATCGGCGCCGGTGCGACCTCGGGCGGCGCGCTCGATGCTTCGAACCTGCTGAAGCCGGCGCTCGCTTCGGGTGCTATCCGCTGCATCGGCTCGACCACGTTCAAGGAGTACCGCCAGTTCTTCGAGAAGGACCGGGCACTCGTCCGGCGCTTCCAGAAGATCGACGTCAACGAGCCGTCGATCCCCGATGCGATCGAGATCGTGAAGGGCCTGCGCCCCTATTACGAGGACTATCACAAGCTCAAGTACACCGATGAGGCGCTGAAGGCCGCGGTGGAGCTGAGCGCGCGCTACATCAACGACCGCAAGCTGCCCGACAAGGCGATCGACGTGATCGACGAGACCGGCGCCAGCCAGATGCTGCTCACCGCCGACCAGCGGAAGCAGGTGATCGATGTCGCCGACATCGAGAACACCATCGCCACCATGGCGCGCATTCCGCCCAAGTCGGTGTCGAAGTCCGACGCCGAGCTGCTGAGCAACCTCGAGAGCAACCTCAAGACGGTGGTGTTCGGCCAGGATGCGGCGATCACGGCGCTCTCCTCGGCGATCAAGCTGGCGCGTGCCGGCCTGCGCGAACCGGAAAAGCCGATCGGCTCGTACCTGTTCACCGGCCCGACCGGCGTCGGCAAGACCGAGGTGGCCAAGCAGCTGGCAGATACGCTTGGCGTGGAACTGCTGCGCTTCGACATGTCGGAATACATGGAGCGGCACACCGTCTCGCGGCTGATCGGCGCCCCTCCGGGCTATGTCGGCTTCGACCAGGGCGGCCTGCTCACCGATGGCGTGGACCAGCATCCGCACTGTGTCGTGCTGCTCGACGAGATCGAGAAGGCCCACCCGGACCTGTTCAACATCCTGTTGCAGGTGATGGACCACGGCAAGCTGACGGACCACAACGGCAAGTCGGTCGACTTCCGCAACGTGATCCTGATCATGACGTCGAACGTTGGCGCCATGGAGCTGCAGAAGGCTCCCATCGGCTTCGGGCGGAAGCGCGAAGCCGGCGACGACGAGGAAGCGATCAACCGGATGTTCACGCCGGAGTTCCGCAACCGCCTCGACGCCATCATCTCGTTCGCTCCGCTCCCGCCGTCGGTGGTGCGTCGCGTAGTCGAGAAGTTCGTGCTGCAGCTCGAGGGCCAGCTGGCCGAACGTGGCGTGACCATCGAATTGACCCCGGAAGCGGCCGAGTGGCTGGCGATCCGCGGTTACGACGAGCGCATGGGCGCCCGCCCGCTGGGCCGCGTGATCCAGGAGCACGTCAAGAAGCCGCTGGCCGACCAGGTGCTGTTCGGCGAGCTGCAGAATGGCGGTTCGGTGACGGTGGCGGTCGTGGGCGTGGGGCCCGACGCCAGGCTGGAGCTGATCGCGGTGCCGCCGCGGCCGGCAAAACCCAAGGCGCTGCCCAAGCCGCGCAAGACCAAGGCCGACAAGGCCGAGGACAAGCCGGCCGAAGAGAACTTCTGACGGGCGCGCCGCGTCCGTCACATCGCAGGTTTCCCATGCAGGGAAGTTGAGGCCGGGAGCGATCCCGGCCTTTTTCGCATCAGGCGAGGACGGTAGCCCCTTCGGTTGCCTTCTTGGCGATCTCGGTGTGGGCCTTGGCGAGGGCGGCTTCGATCGAGGGCTCGAACGGGACGGTGGGCGGCTTGATGCCATGGGTGGCGAGGATCTTGCGCACGGCCGGGCTCGCGGCGGAGATGACCAGCAGCACGCCGCTGCGATGCGCCTTGCGGGCGATGCCTTCGATGGTGTTCGCCGCCGTGGAGTCGATGAACGGCACGGCCGAGAAATCGATGACGAAGGCCTTGTGCTGGTCGGCAATGCGATCGAGCACGGAGCCCACCGTGGCGGCGGCGCCGAAGAAGAAGGCGCCGGTGATGCGGTAGACCGCGACATCGGGGTCGGCGGCCATGGACGCATCATAGGGCTTGCGATCGGGATCGTTGAGGTCGGACTGGTCCTCGACCACGGGCGGCACATGCTCCTCGATGCCGATGGCGGTCGCCATGCGGTGGAGGAAGAGCACGGCGCCGAGCGCGAAGCCGACGACTATGGCCTCGGTCAAACCGACGAAGACGGTGAGCAGGAAGGTCGCGAGCAGGACGATGGCATCCCCCCACGAGGTGCGCAGGAGGATGGCGAAGGCCTGCTTCTCGACCATGTTCCAGGCGACGATCACCAGCACGCCGGCAAGGCCTGCCAGCGGAATGAAGCTGGCGAGCGGTGCGGCCACCAGCATGAACACCACGATGAAGACCGCGTGCAGCATGCCCGAGATGGGGCTGCGGGCGCCCGAGCGCACATTGGTGGCGGTGCGGGCGACGGTGCCGGTGGCGCAGATGCCGCCGAACACGGCCGAGCCGATATTGGCGATGCCCTGGGCTACCAGCTCGGTGTTGGAGCGATGGCGGCGTCCGGTCATGCCGTCAGCCACCATGGCCGAAAGCAGGGACTCGATGGCGCCGAGCAGCGCGAAGGCAATGGCGTCGGGCAGCACCGCCATGATCTTGTAGACCGAGAGCGCCGGAAGTGACGGCGCGGGTAGTGTGCTCGGAATGCCGCCGAAGCGCGTGCCGATGGTTTCGACCGGCAGGTTAAGGGCAAAGACGACGACGCCGCCGAGGATGACGGCAATGAGGATGCCGGGCCATTGCGGTCGCCAGGCGCGCAGCGCGAGGATGACCAGCACGGTGCCGACCGAAACGGCAAGGGCGGCGGGGTTGAAGGTCGTCAGCGACGCCGCGAGGGCCTCGAGCTTGGGCAGGATGTCGGCCGGGTTCTCGGCCAGCGTCAGGCCAAGCAGGTCACCGACCTGGCCGATGAAGAGGATCACCGCGATGCCCGAGATGAAGCCGACGGTGACGGGGTAGGGGATGAACTTGATGTAGCTGCCGAGCCGCAGCGCCCCCATCAGGAACAGGAAGATGCCCGCCATGATGGTGGCGAGGAAGAGCCCGTCGAGCCCGTGCCGTCCCACCGTGCTGGCGACTAGTACGGTGAAGGCCGCCGCAGGGCCGCCGATCTGGAAACGGCTGCCGCCGAGCAGCGAGATGAGGAAGCCGCCCACCGCCGCGGTGAAGAGGCCGCGCTCGGGCGTGACGCCCGAGGCAATGGCGATGGCCATGGAGAGCGGCAGCGCTACGATGGCGACGGTGAGGCCGGAGAAGATGTCGGCGCGGAGGTCGGAGAGGCCGTAGCCCTCGCGCAGGACCGTGACGAGCTTGGGGGTGAAGACCTCGGAGAGGGGCGCCGGCTTGGACGGCGTGGAAGCAGCAGGTTTGGCCATCGCGGACAGTTTCGCCTTTCGCGGGTTTGGCTCGCGGCGATCCTCGATGGCGGGTCGTGATCGCCCGGTAATCGGTTGATCTCTCAGTCAGACTTGGTCGCCGGTCGTCGGAGACGCACGCCGCGTCCGCCGCCATCGCTGGTGGCGTTCTCGCCGATGAGTTCGACACCGGCTGCGTTCAGGGCCTCGATGACCTTGGTGAGCGTATCGACGATGCCGCGCACATTGCCGTCGCTCGCTTCCATGCGCTGGATGGTGGGCAGCGACACGCCGGCCATGTCGGCCAGTGTCTTCTGGTCGATGCCGAGGAGGGCGCGGGCAGCCCGAAGCTGGGCGGCAGTCATCATGGCGTGAAGCCCTGACGGGAAAGGTTCATGTTAGGCTCGTATGTTGTGATGTATCATACATCAGGATTAGTGCAATAGCACTTAGGGTGGAGGTGGTGCGTATACGCGCGCAGGAGCGCTCGCTCTCTTTCGCAGCGAGCGAGGGAGAGTTCGGTCCGGGCGATTGCTTGTGAACACCCCCTTCACCATGCTGCGTATAGTCCCCTTCCCCCGAGCACGGGGGAAGAACCGGGTCGCGGCACCGAGGACCTGGGGCCTTACGCCAGGGCGGCGGCGATGGCCTTGGCTTGCTCGGCCAACTCGGCGTCGTCGGCCTTGCCCTGGCCGTGGCGGCCGAGTTCGACGCCTTCGTAGGCCGGAATGACGTGGAAGTGGAGGTGGAAGACCGACTGCCCCGCCGGCGCCTCGTTGAACTGGGCGATGCGGATGCCGTCGGCGCCCATGGCCTTGTGCACGGCATTTGCGATGCGCTGGACGACCGGGATCACCCTTGCCAGCACCGCCGGATCGGCATCGAAGAGGTTACGGGACGGGGCCTTGGGGATGACCAGCGTATGCCCCTTGGACTGGGGGAAAATGTCCATCATCACAAGGACATCGGCATCCTCGTAGACCTTGTGAGCCGGGATTTCGCCGCGGATGATCTTGCCGAAGATGTTGGCGGGGTCATAGGCGGTCACGAGGCGGCTCCCATCATCTGGTTGGTGTTGTAGTAGTTGCCCGGGTAGGTCTCGATCGTCTCCTCCACGATGTCGGCGGCGAGGTTGGTGCCGTCCTCGTGGTGAAGTTTGTCGCTGAGTTCCTGCGCAGCGAGCTGGTAGGAAACGTCGGTGGACAGTTCCTCGAGCGCCGAAGCGAGGATGCCCGGGGTGAGCTTGCGCAGGCGCACCGGCTGCGGCCCGCAACCGAGTTCGAAGACGCGGCGGCCCCAATAGGGCTGGTCGAAGAAGTGCGGCACGACGAAGGTCGGCTTGCCGGCATAGAGCCCGGCATAGGTGGTGCCGGCCCCACCATGGTGGACGAGCGCCTTCATCAGCGGGAAGAGCTTGGTGTGGGGCGCCTTGTCGATGGCGTAGACGGTATCGGGCAGGTCCTCTGCGCGGATGCCGCCCCAGCCCTTGCCGATGACGGCGCGGCCGCCCCAGGTCTTGAGCGCCTTGGTGATGATCTCGGTGTTGCGCTGGGCTCCCCATGGCATGGAGCCGAAGCCGAGGTAAATGGGCGGATCGCCCGCATCGAGGAACTTCCGGAACGCGGCGTCCGGCTCCCATCCTGTAATGTCGTCCAGACGCCAGAAGCCGGTGACGGTGGTCGAGTCCGGCCAGTCGCCAGGGCGTGGCGAGATGATGGGGGAATAGGCGTGGAGCGCCGGAATTGGCTCGCCGCGGGCGTTCTTGGAGAAGCCCGAGCGCTTGCGTGAGCGCAGGCCGAGGAGCTTGGCGCGCATGCGGTCGCGCGGAAAATCGTAGTAGCTCTGGTAGGCCGCCTGGATGACGTAGCTCAGCCGGTTGAACAGCGGATCGAGGCTGATGCGGTTGAACAGCGGCTCGGGAGTGGAGCCCTCATAGGCGAAATAGGGGAATTCGCCGGTGGGATTGAGCGGCTGGAAGGCCGTCATGATCGAGGGAATGTCGAGGGCCTCGGCGATGTCGACGGCAAAGTTGGTGGTCTGGTGGAAGACAATGGCGTCACAATCCTGCGCAATGGCCCACAGGTGGCGCGTGGCGGTGCGCAGAATCTTCTGGCCGTCGCGCAGCAGCTTGGGCGCGTAGAGCAGCGAGTTCTTCTGCATCACGGTGTCGAACTGGCTCTGGCGCATGAAGGCCTGGATGTCGGCGCCGAGGGTCTGAAACTCGAGGCCGTGCGAGGTGACGAACTGCTCGAAATCGATGGTGGTGGCGAGGACGACCGAGTGGCCGCGCTTGGTCAGAGCTCGCCCAAGCGCCACGAAGGGCTGGACGTCACCCATCGTGCCGATCGCCGCGATCGCGATGCGTTTGCTCATTCCGTCTCCATGGACTCTGGTGGTATTGCCATCCACTCAGAGTGTGGCCCCCGTAGGGCCGGAAAATACAGCGCGGACGCCATCGGCGTCCAGCCGGGCTGCCACATAGCTAGTGCCTGTTCGGAACCAGTCAACGCCCGGGGCGCTCGCCGTGGCGGAAGGGTGTGTATTGCCCGAGCACTTCCTGGTCGCGCGCCACGGCGGCGCGTTCTTGCGCGAGGAAACGAGCGACCGCGTCGCGGAGCCCGGGGTGCCCGATCCAGTGGGCGGAACGTGTGATGGTGGGCTCATAGCCGCGCGCGAGCTTGTGCTCGCCCTGCGCCCCGGCTTCGACCACGCTCAGCTTGTGGGCGATGGCGTAATCGATGGCCTGATAGTAGCACAGCTCGAAATGGAGGAAGGGAACGTTGCGCGTGGCGCCCCAGTAGCGGCCATAGAGCCGGTCGTGGCCGATGAGGTTGAGCGTGCCGGCGATGGGTTCGTCGCCATCATAGGCGAACATCAACAGCACGCGATCCGGCATGGCCTCGCCCAGCAGCGAGAAGAAGCTGCGGGTGAGATAGGGCCGGCCCCACTTGCGGCTGCCCGTATCCTGGTAGAACTCGAAGAAGTGGTCCCAGGCGGTCTCGGTGAGGTCGCTGCCGGTGAGCCATTTCACCGTCAGCCCATCGGCGCCGAGGGCATCACGGCGCTCGCGGCGGGTAACCTTGCGGTGACGCGACGAGAGCGTGTCGAGGAAGTCTTCGAAGCTCGAATAGCCGCGATTGTGCCAGTGATACTGGGTGTCGTGGCGAATGAGCCAGCCGTTGGCGCGGGCCAGTTCGGCGTCCTCCTCGGTGGCGAAGGTCATGTGCACCGAGGAGATGTTGTTCTGCGCCGCGAGTTGCTCGGCGGCGCGCAGCAGGGCGGTGCGGTGGGCCGGATCGCGGGCGAGGGCGCGTGGCCCGGTCACCGGCGTGAAGGGCACGGCACACTGGAGCTTCGGATAGTAGTCGCCTCCCGCGCGCTGGAAGGCATCGGCCCAGCCGTGATCGAAGACGTACTCGCCTTGGGAGTGCGATTTGAGAAAGAGCGGCAGCACGCCCACCGGTTCGCCCGCAGGATCGGAGAGCAGGATGTGCTGGGGCTGCCAGCCGGTGCGGGCCGTGGAGGAGCCAGATTGCTCGGCAGCGAGGAAGAAGGCGTGGTCGACGAACGGGTTGTCGACGATGCCGCGGTGGTTCGGGGCAAGGGAATTCCAGACCTCGGCGGGTATCTCCGCCGCGGAGCTGACGACGCTGGCACTGAGGACTGCCTCAGCCAATTGGCGGCAAAAACCCCTCGAAAACGATCTGGTCGGCCTTGCCCACCACGGCAAGCGCCGCCACCGGGGACGTGATGGTCCAAGTGGTGACCGGAATGCCGAACGAGCGGAAGAGTTTCACTGCCGGCAGGTCGAGCGAGTTGTCGCGGCAGGAGATGAAATCGAAGCGCGTCGCCGGCCAGTGCAACAGGTGGCGCAGCACGAAGCGCTCGGTATCGGTGAGGTTGGTGTCCCACTCGGGTTCGCGGTAATCGTAGGTGACGATGCCGAGGGGATAGGCGGCGCGGCGCTTGCGCAGCGCGATGAGCAGGCGCGGATCGAAGGATTCGATGGTGACCGGGCCGCGATAGGCAGCGAGCGCGTCGAGCACCGTCTGGGCGAGGACCTCGGTCGCCGCCTGGTCGGGCTGCTGCTTGAGCTCGATCTGGAGCAAAACGCGGCCATCGACCTGAGCGAGGAAATCGCTGAAGCGCGGCGGCGTATCGCCGGCGGCGCTGCCGAGCAGCGGAGTCTGGCTCAACTCGGCCATGGTTTTCGCGCCGACCGGGCCGGTGGCACCGGTGAGGCGGTCGAGATCGTCGTCGTGGAAGATCATCGGGATGCCGTCGCGGCTGAGCTGCACGTCGCACTCTATGGAGTAGCCGTGCTGGCACGCCGCCTCGAAGGCCGAGGCGGAGTTCTCGATGATGCCCCTGGAGCGGTCATGCAGGCCGCGATGGGCGATCGGACGATCGAAGAGTGGCTTGGCGCTCATGGCTTCCGGCGGGTGGGATGGGAGGGCAGGGGGAAATCCTGCCGCTCCCGGATGACGGGGCGCGTCAGGCCTCGACTTCGACGATGCCCTCGACCTCGACGGCGGCACCGAGGGGCAGGGCCACCATGCCCACGGCGGAGCGGGCATGCTTGCCCTTGTCGCCCAGCACGCCGACGATGAGGTTGGAGGCGCCGTTGGCGACGAGGTGATGCTCGGCGAAATCCGGGGTGGAGTTCACGAACACGGTGAGCTTGAGGACACGCACCTTCTCGAGGTCGAGGCCGGCGGTGTGGACCAGCTGGCTGAGGAAGTTGACCGCGGCCAGTTCCGCCGCGTTGCCGCCCTGGACGACGTTCATGGTGTCGCCGAGCTTGCCGGTGACCGCGCCGGACTCGTTGGAAGAAATCTGGCCCGACACGTACACGATGTTGCCGGTGCGGGTGACCGGGATGTAGGTGGCCACCGGCGCCTTGGGCATCGGCAGCTCGTAGCCATATTCGCGCAGCTTATCGATGGGGCTGGTCATCATCAGTCTCTTGGTCTCGTTTTTCCTGTTGGCGGGCGGCGCGTGCCTTGACCCGCTCGTATAGCTTGCCGCGGATCACCGCGTCCTTGCCGAACTTGCCGCGCACCACATCCATCGCCCGTTCGGCGGCGTTGCGGCGCGCGATCGCCGGTTCGATGAGGTCGACCGGATCGACCCCGTCGGCAGCCGATATGCCCGATACCCCGATGCCGATGAGCCGGAATGCGGTTCCATCGAGCTCGCGGGCGAGCAGCTGCTGGCCGGATTCGTAAAGCACGTTGGCAAGTTGCGTGGGGATCATCAGGTGCCGGGCGCGGGTGCGCAAGCGAAATCCGGCGGATTTGAGCTTGAGCGTCACCGTGTCACCGACGACGCCCTTGGCCTTGAGCCGCTCGGAGAGCCGTTCGCACAGCGCCAGCAGCTCGGTGGAAAGCTCCTCGAAGGTGCGAAGGTCGGTGTTGAAGGTGGTCTCGGCCGAGATGGTCTTCATCTCGTTGTCGACCGAGACCGCACGCGTATCCTCGCCGCGGGCGAGGCGCGCCAGGCGGGCGCCGGCATCGCCATAGCGGCGCATGAGGTCCGCGGGATCGGCCTGCTGCAGCTGCGCGATGGTTTCGTAGCCGTCCCGGCGCAGGGTTTCGGAAAAAACCTTGCCAACGCCATAAATGAGGCTGACCGGGTGGCGGGCGAGGAACTCGACGGTCTCGGCCTTGCCGATGATGGCGAAGCCGCGCGGCTTGTCGAGGTCCGACGCGATCTTGGCGAGGAACTTGTTGTGGCTGAGGCCGACCGAGATGGTGACGCCGATCTCCTTTTCCACCCGTCGCGCAAAGCGGGCGAGGGTGACGGCGGGCGCCGCGCGGTGGAGCGTCTCGGTGCCCGAGAGGTCCATGAAGGCCTCGTCGATGGAGAGCGGCTCGACCAGCGGAGTGAGCTCGTCCATCAGCGCTCGGATCTGGCGGCTGACGCCGACATATTTCTGCATGTCGGGCGGGATGACGACGGCGTGTGGGCAAAGCTCGCGGGCCTTGAACATGGGCATGGCCGAGCGCACGCCATATTGCCGGGCGATGTAGCAGCAGGTGGAGACGACGCCCCGCACCCCGCCGCCGATGATCAGCGGCTTGTCGACGAGGCTGGGATCGTCGCGCTTTTCGACCGAGGCGTAGAAGGCGTCGCAATCGACATGGGCGACGGAGAGCTTTTCCAGTTCGTCATGCGCGACCAGTCGGGGCGAGCCGCAGCGGGGGCAGCGTTGCAGCTGCGCCGTGCTCCGGCTCATTTCGAGGCAGTCGCGACACAGGTGCTGCATCTCATCCCGACGGGTTGAGCCTGGCCCAGACGCGCATGAAGTCGTCGGGGCGGAAGTTGTTATTGGCGCACAGCGCGAGCAGCAGCGCCTCGTTCTGCGCGAAATAATCGATGAGCCCGGCATCGAGCTCGGGCGTGCCGGCGACCTTGCGCAGACCGTTGGGGGAATAGCCGGTGAGGCCCATGAACTCGGCGAGCTGGGCAGGGTTTTCAGCGAGGTAGCCCAGGCACATGGCGCCGAGGGCCGATGGGGTCAGGTCAACGGGTTTGGTCACGGACTTCGTGCTTTCGTAACGACATTGATGTTAGCCCGGAATTGAGGCACTAGACGAGTGCCTGCCGACCCCTATCCGGGCGAGAGCCGAGTCGTAATGCCCAAGACCGTAATGATCGTCGAAGACAATGAGCTCAACATGAAGCTCTTCAACGATCTGCTTGAATCACGTGGTTATTCCGTCATCCAGACCCGTAATGGGTTGGAGGCGCTGGACCTTGCGCGGGCGCATCGCCCCGACCTGATCCTGATGGACATCCAGCTGCCTGAGGTGTCGGGGCTGGTGGTCACCAAGTGGCTCAAGGAAGACGACGAGCTGCAGTCGATTCCCGTCATCGCGGTCACCGCCTTCGCCATGAAGGGCGACGAGGAACGCATCCTGCAGGGGGGGTGCGAGGGTTACATCAGCAAGCCGATTTCGGTGCCTCACTTTTTGGAAACCATTGCCCGCTATATTGGACCCGCCAACTAGCTGGCGAAACGGGCGTTTTCCCGAAATCGTGGGGTTGAAGGTCTTTGACGGCGCGCGTGCTGATCGTCGATGATATTCCGACGAATGTGCGTCTGCTCGAGGCGCGGCTTTCGGCGGAGTACTATGACGTGCTCACCGCTGCCTCCGGGCCGGAAGCGCTCGAAATCTGCCAGAACGACGACGTCGATATTGTCCTGCTCGACGTGATGATGCCCGGCATGGATGGCTTCGAGGTGTGCAGCCGGCTGAAGGCCGACAAGCGCACCAGCCACATTCCGGTGCTGATGATCACCGCGCTCGACCAGCCGTCGGACCGCGTACATGGTCTGGATGTCGGCGCTGACGACTTCCTGACCAAGCCCGTCGACGACGTGCAGCTGATGGCGCGCGTCAAGAGCCTGGTGCGCCTCAAGGCCCTGACGGACGAGCTCCGCGCCCGCGCGCAGACCGGTCAGGAGATCGCCATCGATGATGCGATGCGCGCCATGGAGACGGTAACCTCCGAGGGTGGCTCGATCCTGGTGGTCGATATTGACCCGCGCCAGGCCGAGCGCATTCGCGGCTACCTCGCCAACGACCACCGCGTCGATGTGCTGCTGAACCCGGCGGATGCGGCGCTGGAGGTGTCGGGCGGCGAGTACGAGCTGGTGCTGGTGTCGATGGCGCTGGGCGATTTCGACCCGTTGCGCGTCTGCTCGCAGATGCGCACGGCCGAGCTGACTCGGACACTGCCCATCATCCTGATCGCCGAGGAAGACGACCGGCCACGGGTGGTGCGAGGACTCGATCTCGGGGTCAACGACTTCATCATGCGCCCGGTGGAGCGCAACGAGCTGCAGGCTCGGGTGCGCACCCAGATCAAGCGCCAGCGCTACGCCATGGAGCTGCGCCAGAGCGTGACCAATACGCTGGCGCTGGCGGTGACCGACGAACTCACCGGGCTCTACAACCGCCGCTATTTTGATCGCCACCTGGCACTGATGCTGGAAAAGGCGCAGCAGCAGGACCGCGACATGGCGGTGATGCTGATCGACATGGACTACTTCAAGGCGGTCAACGATACACATGGCCACGATATCGGCGATGCGGTGCTGCGCGAGTTCGCCGACCGGCTGCGCCGCAATATCCGCGGCGTCGATCTCGCCTGCCGTTTTGGCGGCGAGGAGTTCGTTGTGTTGATGCCGGATACGGACTGGCGCCAGGCACAGGGCGTGGCCGAGCGCGTGCGGCAGGCGGTGGCGGAGCGCAATTTTGCGACCCAGACATCGCGGCCGCTGAACCTGACGGTGTCGGTGGGGCTGGCGCTCAACGAAGGCGACACGGATACGCCCGAAGGGATGCTGAAACGCGCCGACGTGGCGCTCTACCGCGCCAAGCGCGAGGGGCGGAACCGGGTCGTTTTCGACGCCGCATGATTTGACTTCTCGCGGTGGCGCGGGAGGATTAAGGTTACCAGTTAGTTACGTTTCGCCGTCGCCCTTCCAAGTCGGTCAGGGACTTGTATAGGTTGCGCTTAACGGACTGGCGCCCAGTCGGGTACCAGCTCACACTAAATCCCTACGGTTCTCCTCAGGTCCGCCGCAACTCCTGGGTCCGTAGGGAGGCCGGGTCCGCAGTGGTCAAGAGTGGCCTCTTCGACATACCGCTGCGGACCGGCCACCCTTCGTGGACGCCCGTTCCTTGTAAGGGAGCGGGCGTTCTGCGTTCGTGACGCAGGCGTTGTCTGTGGCCGCTCAGTTGGCGGGCGTGCAATGCGTGGTCTCGGGATCGATGCGCGGAACGCCGTCGGGACCGCGGTTTTCGGCCTTGTAGAAAACGACGGCAGGCTGCCCGGAGCGATCCGGTTCGAGCGTGCCGATGGCTCCCGCGAAAGCGCCCGAAAGCAGCAGCAGCTTGTTGTCGGCCACCGCGTAGGTGCCTTCGCTGGCTGCGGTACGATAGGTACCGTCGGGCGACAGTGTCAGCGTCACCATCATCGAATAGGCGACCTGGTACTCGTTCGGCTGATCGGGGTCGGCGCTGAAATGCACCTCCTGCCAGGCACACGTGAGCTTGCCGGTCGGAATGGTTGGCGTGCCGGAACTTGTGTTCTCGGCGGCCGGGCCGCCCAATGACACGCTGCCGCTTGCCTCGCCGCGCAGCATCAGGCCGCCGTCAAAGAACGAGTCGAAGCTGCCGCTGCCCGAGGCACCGAACGACTCGTCGTTGCAGCGGCCGAAAAGCTCGAAGCGCGTGCGGCCCTGTTCGATCCTGAGGGTACACCAGCCGTTCTCGAGGAAGCTGAGGCGCTCGACGAGGTCGCCTTCGAGATACTGCCCGGCAATGGCCACCGCACCGCGGCCGGTGAAGTTGCCGCCAGCGAGGGTGGCTTCGATGGCGTACTCGCCCGCATCGCCATCGGAGGACGAAAGCGTGCCGCGGAAGCTGACGGCGCCGCTGTTGGGCGCCAGGTCAACCGCAAGAACCGGTGCCGCCGCCATGCTCATGGCCAGCAGCGCGCCGCAGAATACAAGTCTCATAGTCCCCCCGTTCGGATCAGATTCTGCAGCGCATACAAGCATATGCCCGGGGCAGGGGGAATCGCCCGCGGCAAACAAAAAGCCCGCGCCGAGGGCGCGGGCCTTTTGAAACCGGCGTTGCGGCCTGATTACTTGATCTTGGCTTCCTTGAACTCGACGTGCTTGCGCACGACGGGGTCGTACTTCTTGAACGAGAGCTTCTCGGTCTGCGTACGCGAGTTCTTCTTGGTCACGTAGTAGAAGCCGGTGTCGGCGGTGGAAACCAGCTTGATCTTGAGCGATACGGCTTTGGCCATGGTCGTGTTCCTTGAAACGGCTTGCCGCGCGGTGCTTTTCGCGCGGCAGGGAGATGGTCGGCCGATCGGCCCTTCGAGTTGGCGCGCAAACTACGGATTTGCGGCCGGTTGTCAAGGGAGTGTCGGCTGCCCGAGAGCGCCTTTGGCCCTCACATGTCCGGGGTGGTGTCGGTGGCTCGGTTTGGGTTGAAACCGTACATGTAATTGGCCCATTGCAGCCCGATCACCGCGCCCTTGATCGAGGGCAGCATGATGAGCGGCAGCACCACCGCGAGGGGGAGCATCGTCCACACATAGAACATCGGATCGACCGGCCCGCTCATTTCGGCATGGAGCATCCAGCCGACCAGCAGGTGGCCGACGATGAAAATGGCGATGTAGGGCGGGAAATCGTCGGCGCGCGCGCTCGACAGCTTCTCGCCGCATTCAGCGCAGGTGTCGTTGACCTTCAGATAGCCGGAAAAGACCTTGCCCTTGCCGCAGTTCGGGCACCGGCACATGATTCCGTTGAGAATAGCCTTGCCCACCGAACGCTGGGCACGAAGGGCTTGAACTTCCACCGCCATGGTCATCTCTTCTTTCTGGCGAACTTGCGATAGGCGCCCGCCTTGCCTCGAGGTTTAGATGGTCCCTTGCGACCGCGTCTTCCAGATGACGGAACGCCGCGGCTGCCATCGCTGAGCAGTTCGAAGCGCAGGGCGCCGGCAATTGGTGCCGCTTCGACCAAACGGACCCGCACATCGTCGCCGATGCGGAAGGTTTCGCCGGTGGTGTCGCCGACCATGGCCTGCATCTCCTCGATGAAGCGATAGTAGTCGTGGCCGATGGTTGAGGCCGGGATGAAGCCATCGGCGCCCGAGTCGCGCAGCTTCACGAACAGGCCGGCGCGAGTGACGCCGCCGATACGGCCATCGAACTCGGCGCCGACCTTGTCGGCGAGGAACTGGGCGAGCAGGCGATCGACCGTCTCGCGCTCGGCCAGCATGGCCCGCCGCTCGGTCTGGCTGATGTGCTCGGCCATGGCGGGAAGTTTCGCCTCTTCGGCTTCGGTGAGTCCATCGGAACCGAAGCCCATGGCCTTTATGAGGGCGCGATGGACGATGAGGTCGGCATAGCGGCGGATGGGCGACGTGAAGTGGGCGTAGCGATCCAGGTTGAGGCCGAAATGGCCGTAATTCGCCGCCGAGTACTCGGCCTGCGCCTGGGTGCGCAGGATGATCTCCGAGACTTGCTGGATCTTGCCGTCGGACCGTGCCTTGTCGAGGATGCGGTTGAAGTCGACCGGCTTGACCCCGGCGCCCTTGGGTGAGGGCAGGGAGAGCGAGTTGAGGAAGTCCTTGAGCGCGGTGATCTTCTCGTCGCTCGGCTCGTCGTGGACGCGGTAGACCAGCGCCTGGCGGTGCTTTTCCAGCGTCTCGGCGGCGGCGACGTTGGCGGCGATCATCATTTCCTCGATGAGCCGGTGTGCCTCGAGCCGTTCCGGTATGCGGACATCGACGACGAAGCCGTTGGCATCGAGGATGATCTTGCGCTCGGGCAGGTCGAGATCGAGCGGCCCGCGCTTGTCGCGCGCCTTGGCCATGGCCTCGTAGGCAGCCCAGAGGGGTTTCAGGATGGTTTCGAGGATGGGGCCGGTCTTGTCGTCGGGGCGGCCGTCGATGGCCGCCTGGGCCTGCTGGTAGCTGAGCTTTGCGGCCGAGCGGAACAGCACGCGGTGGAAGCTGTGCGACTTCTTGCGGCCATTGGCGTCGAACACCATGCGCACCGCCAGCGAGGCGCGATTCTCGCCTTCCTTGAGCGAGCAGAGCTCGTTGGAGATGCGCTCGGGCAGCATGGGCACGACCCGGTCGGGGAAATAGACCGAGTTGCCGCGGATATAGGCCTCGCGGTCGAGCGCCGAGCCGGGGCGTACACAGGCCGCGACGTCGGCGATGGCGACATAGACGATGTGCCCGCCTTCGTTCTTCGGGTCGGTGTCGGGCTCGGCATAGACCGCGTCGTCGTGGTCCTTGGCGTCGGCGGGGTCGATGGTGATGAGCGGGATGTGCCTCCAGTCCTCGCGGCCCTTGAGGGTCGCTTCCTTCGCCGCCTCGGCTTCCTTCAGCACGGCCGCGGGAAAGCGGTAGGGGATTTCGAGGTTGTGGATCGCGATCATGCTGACCGCGCCCTCGGATTTAGGGTTGCCGATGACGGAGGTGACGCGCGCCTTGGGGATCATCAGCCGGCCGGTGAACTTCACCTCGACTTCGACCAGGTCGCCATCGCGGGCATTGGCGAGGTCGCCGCCCTCGATGCGCATTTCCTTGCCCTTGCGGTCGATGGGCATGAGGCGGGCGCCGTCCTCGTCCATGCGGACGATGCCGATCTGGCCGCGGCGCGGCTTTTCCAGCACCTTCATCGGGCGGGCGACATAGTGCGGCAGCTCGCCCTCGCCGGCATCGATGCGGGCGAGAATGCGATCTCCCGGGGCAGGCGCAACGCGTGAGCTGGGCTTTACCGATACGCGGGGCGGCAAGCCTTCGGCGTCGTTCCACTGCGCCGGGAAGGCGTGGAGATCGTCGGGGTCGGCATCGGCGGGAATATCGAGGACGGTGACGGAGGGCAGGGCGGCGGTGCGCCGGATCTGTTTGCGGCTGCGGGCAAGGTGCCCTTCGCCCTCCATCTTCTTGAGCAGCACCTTGAAGGGGGTGCGCATGTCGCCCTTGATGCCGAAGTGCCGCGCGAGTTCGCGCTTTCCGTCGAGATCGGGGAACTGCGCCATCGCTTCGAGGATGGCCTCCCGCGTTGGGAGGCTGCCCACTTCATAGGAGCGGGGGGCCTTAGCTGCCTTGGCAGCCTTGGGTTTGGTGGGTGTACGTGGCGCTCTTGCCATTCAAATCTTTCTTCAGGCGGAGGTCTCCGCCCTGGTTTTCTTGCTGGCGGCCTTCGGCTTTGCCGTAGCCTTGGCCGCGGGTTTCTTTGCCGTCGCGGCCTTCTTCGCTGCGGGCTTTTTGGCAGCGGTGCGCGACGAGGATTTCTTGGGAGCCGCACCCGCCTTGGCGACGATCAGCTCCAGCGCCTGTTCGAGGGTGATCTCCTCGGGCTTCAACGTCTTGGGCAGCGTGGCGTTCACCTTGCCCTGATTCACGTAAGGCCCATAGCGGCCGGCGCGAACCGTGATGGGACCGCCTTCGTGCTCGAAGGTCTGGATCGCGGCTGGCGCGGCGCGGTTGCCGCGGGCGAAGCGCCCGCCACCGGCCGCCTTCTGCGCGATGAGATCGACGGCGCGGTTGAGGCCGACCGTGAACACTTCCTCGACATCGGGCAGGTTGGCGTAGGTGCCATCATGCAGCACGAACGGCCCGTAACGGCCGATGCCGGCGGTGATCGGCTTGCCCGATTCCGGGTGGATGCCGACTTCTCGGGGCAGCTTCAGGAGCTGCAGCGCCCTTTCGAGCGTCAGGCTGCCCGGTTCCCAGCCCTTAGGGAGGGAGGAGCGTTTTGGCTCGTCGCCCTCGCCCAGCTGCACATATGGCCCGAAGCGGCCCGACTTCAAGAGCACTTCGAGCCCGCTCTCGGGATCGGTGCCCAGCACGCCATCGCCCGCACCGGCCTCGGAGGCGCCACCGGCGGCGGCGTCGGAGAGCTGCAGGGTGTAGCGGCATTCGGGGTAGTTCGAGCATCCGATGAAGGCGCCGAACTTGCCGAGCTTCAGCGACAGCTGGCCGCTGCCACAATTGGGGCAGTGGCGCGGGTCGGAGCCATCGGGGCGAGCCGGAAAGATGTGATCGGCAAGCAGTTCGTTGAGGGCATCGAGCACCTCGGAGACGCGGAGATCCTTGATCTCCTCGACATGGGCGCTGAAGTCCTGCCAGAAATCGCGCAGCACGTCCTTCCAGGCGAGCTTACCGTCGGAAATGAGGTCGAGCTTTTCCTCGAGGCTGGCGGTGAAGCCGTACTCGACATAGCGGTTGAAGAAGCTCTCGAGGAAGGCGGTGACGATGCGGCCGCGATCCTCGGGGATGAGCGTGCGCTTTTCGAGCCGGACATAGTTGCGGTCCTGCAGCACGCTCATGGTGGCAGCGTAGGTGGATGGCCGGCCGATGCCGAGCTCTTCCATCTTCTTGATCAGGCTCGCCTCGGTGTAGCGCGGCGGCGGCTGGGTGAAGTGCTGCTCGATGAGCGCCTGTTCGAGCTTCGGCCGGTCGCCGACGGCAAGCGGCGGTAGCTCGCGACTGTCGACATCGTCCTCGGAATCCTCGGTGCGATCCTCCTTGGCCTGCACGCCATAGAGCGCGAGGAAGCCGGGGAAGGTGACAACCGAGCCCACGGCGCGCAGCGCGATGTCGCGACTGGTGGCAAAGACGGCGATGTCGGCCGTGGTGCGCTCGATCTCGGCCGAGCGCATCTGGCTGGCGAGCGTGCGCTTCCAGATCAGCTCGTAGAGGCGGAAGGCATCGTCGTTGCCGCGCAGCGTGTTGGGATGGCGGAACATATCCGTGGGACGGATGGCCTCGTGGGCCTCCTGCGCGTTCTTCGCCTTGGTCTGGTAGATGCGCGCCTTCTCGGGGATGTAGTCGGCCCCGAACTCCTTGACGATGGCGCGGCGCGCCTGGTCGATCGCCTCGGGCGCCATCTGCACGCCGTCGGTACGCATATAGGTGATGATGCCTTCCTCGTAGAGGCGCTGGGCGACCTGCATGGTGCGGCTGGGTGAGAAGCCGAGGCGCGACGAGGCATCCTGCTGGAGCGACGAGGTGGTGAAGGGCGGATAGGGGTTGCGCCTGGTCGGCTTCTTGTCGACGGCGCTGACCGAGAAGGTGCCGGCCTCGATGGCGGCCTTGAGCGCTTCTGCCTCGGCGCCGTTGGCGATGTCGAGCTTGTCGGTCTTCTTGCCGTCAACGGAGTAGAGGCGGGCTTCGAACGACTTGCCCTTCTCGTTGAGGCGGGCCCCGATCGACCAGTATTCCTGCGGCTTGAACTTCTCGATCTCGCTCTCGCGGTCGCAGACGAGGCGCAGCGCCACCGATTGCACGCGGCCGGCCGAGCGCGAGCCCGGCAGCTTGCGCCACAGCACCGGCGAGAGGGTGAAGCCGACGAGGTAGTCGAGCGCGCGACGGGCGAGATAGGCATCGACAAGCGGCGTGTCGATGTCGCGCGGATGCTGCATCGCCTCGGTGATCGCTGCCTTGGTGATGGCGTTGAAGACAACGCGGCGGACCGGCTTGTCTTTGATGAGCTTCTTCTGCTTGAGCACGTCGAGCACGTGCCACGAGATGGCCTCGCCCTCGCGATCAGGGTCGGTGGCGAGGATCAGTTCGTCGGCGTTCTTGAGCGCATTGCCGATGTCGGCGAGACGCTTGCGCGACTGCGCATCGACCTCCCAGCTCATGGCAAAATCCTCCTCCGGCAGCACCGAACCGTCCTTCGCCGGAAGGTCTCGGACATGGCCAAAGCTCGCCAGGACTTCATAGTCCTTGCCCAAATAGTTGTTGATCGTCTTGGCCTTGGCCGGACTTTCAACGATGACGAGCTTCATGGGGTAGTGCTTTCGAGGAGTGGCGTTCGAACCGGGCGCAACATGGTGAAGCGGTATGGGGCTGTCAACCAGCCGGATCGGCACCCCCGGGCTTCCCCCTATGGGGGAAGATTCTTCACGTTCTGGTGACATCATCCGGCCGGGTCGAGTCGGGGGGCTGCACCGGTGAAGTGGATCAAGGCGGGGATCATCTTCCTGCTCACACTGGTGACAGTGGCCAGCTTCGCGCCGCAGGACTACGGCAACCCCCAGCAGGTGACGCGCCTCGGCCTGACATTGGCGCTGAGCGAAGGGCGGGTAGAGATCGACCGCTTCGCCGGGCTGACGGTCGATATCGCCCATTATGAAGGCCACTATTACGCCGACAAGCCGCCGGGGCTCTCCATGCTGGCAGTGCCGGCGGTCGTCGCCACCAGGGCCGCTATCGGGGTGACGGACGAGATGTGGCCGCTGACCATGCAGCAGGTCTTCCTGCTGATGAAGGCGGCAATCGTTTCGACCACGGGGCTGTTCGGCGCGCTGGCGGCAGCGCTGCTCTACCTGCTGGCCCTGCGGCTCGGGGCCTCGGAAGCAGGGGCGCTACTGGCGAGCTGCGCGCTCGCGATGGGTACGCCCTTCCTCGGCTGGTCGACGACCTTCTTCGCCCATGTTGCCACCGGCAGCGTGCTGCTGGGCGCGGTGGCGCTGATCGTATGGGCGCGTGACGGGGGACGGGACTGGGTCGCCCCGGTGCTCGGGCTAGTGCTCGGCTTCGGGCTGACGATCGACCTGCTGGCGGCCCCCGCGGTGGCCCTCGTCGCGCTGTTCTACGTGGTCGACCGGCGCGAGGCACGGCTGTGGCGCGTGATCGGCGGAATAGTGGGCGGACTCGTGGGGCTGCTGCCGCTTCTCGTCTACAACCAGCTCGCCTTCGGTTCGCCCTTCCGGTTCGGCTACTCGCAGGTGGTCGGCTTCGAGGGGATGAAGCAGGGGCTGTTCGGGCTGACGGTGCCGTCACCGGTGGTGGCGGTCGAACTGCTCTTCGGCCTCTATCGCGGCCTGCTGCCGCTCGCGCCGATTCTGCTGCTGGTGCCGGTGGGCTGGGTGATGATGTGGAAGCGGCCGGAGCTACGTTCGCTCAGCGCTGTCGGCATCGGCGTCGCGGCCTGCTTCCTGTTGCTCAACGCCAGCTATTTCTACTGGAACGGAGGGTCGTCCACAGGGCCGCGGCACCTGGTTGCGATGCTGCCGCTACTGGCCCTGGCGCTCGCCTTCGTCTGGCCGGACCAGCTGTGGGGGCGGGTGGGGGTGCTGGCGCTGCTCGGGCTCAGCATGTTCTTCGCCGGTGCCATGACGGTGGTAGAGGTGATGGCGGACGAGCGCATTCCGGCGCCGTTGCTCGACCCCATCCTCGTCGGGGTGTTCTCGCCGGAAGGTCTGTCGGGGATGGCGCGCATGCTGGTGCCGTGGCTCGGCTTCGCCGCGCTGGCGCTCCTGCGCCCCTCAGGGTCGGAGCGCCACCAGCTGGCCGCTCGACCACTCGATGCGCCCCTCGAGGTCAAGCTCGAGGAGTAGGGTCTGCACGCGCCCCGTCGCGATGCCCGTCGACTTGATGACGTCGTCGATGGGGACCGGGGTGACGCTGAGCGCGTCGAGGAGGATAGCCCGCTCGTTGTCGGAGGGCGGCGCCAGCTCGAAGAAATCGACCTCGGGCAGCCAGTCGGGCTCGAGCAGGCTGGAGCGGGCCGGATCGGCTTCACGCAGCACGTCGATGATGTCCTGCGCGTTGGTGATGAGGTGGGCGCCCTGCTGGATGAGAGCATTTCCTCCCTCGGCCCGGGGATCGAGCGGCGAGCCGGGAACGGCAAAGACCTCGCGGTTCTGTTCGAGCGCCAGCCGCGCGGTAATGAGCGAGCCTGAGCGGCGGGCGGCCTCGACCACCACGGTGCCGAGCGTGAGGCCGGAGACGAGGCGATTGCGGCGCGGAAAATCGCGCGCCCGCGGCTCCCAGCCGAGCGGCATTTCGGAGATCAGCGCGCCGCCGTTCTCGAGAATATCGCGGGCGAGCGGCAGGTTCTCGGGCGGATAGACCTGGTCCATGCCGCCGGCCAGCACGGCTACGGTGCCGGTAGCGAGGGCGGCCGCGTGGGCCGCCGCATCGATGCCCCTGGCGAGGCCGGAGACGACGGTGTAGCGGGCATAGCCGAGATCGGTGGCTAGGATGCGGGCGAATTTCTGCCCCGCGGCGGAGGCATTGCGTGCACCAACGATGGAAACGTTGCGCCGCCAGTCGATGCGCTGGCCGCCGGCCATGGCGAGAAGCGGCGGCGCACCGGAAATGTACTTAAGCATCGCCGGGTAGTCGGCTTCGCCGGAGGCGACGAGGCGGGCACCGTAGCGCTCGAGCCCGGCGATCTCGTCCTCGGCTTCGGCGACGGAGGGGATGCGCACGCTGTGGCCGGAACGCTGGACCAGCCGGGGCAGGGCGGCAAGGGCCGCCTCGGCAGAGCCTTCTCGATTGACGAGTTGGCGAAAAGTCTGCGGGCCGACATTGTCGGTACGGATCAGCCTCAGCCAGGCGATGCGCTGCGACGGCGTGAGCAGGAGCGCGCCGTCGGCCATTGGTCAGCCGGCCTTCTTTTCTGAGCCGATCTTGGGCTCGGTGCCGTCCATCAGGCGGCGGATGTTCGGCCAGTGCTTGAAGTAGGTGACGAAGCTGAGAAGTGCGCAGGCTGCCGCGAAGGTGAAGGCCGCCGTTTCACTGCCGGGGCCGCTGCCGGCAAAGCCGCTGAGCCCGAAGGCGAAGATCGGCGCCGTGGCCGCTGCCGTAAGCGCGGCGAGCGAGGAGTATTTGCGGGTGACGGCGATGAGCAGCCAGACGGCGCAGAACACGAGCCCGACCATCCAGTTCCAGGCGAGCAACACGCCGATATATGTGGCGACGCCCTTGCCGCCCTTGAACCCGAGCCAGACCGGAAAGACGTGGCCGAAAAAGGCGCCAACGCCCGCGCCATAGACGATGAAATCCGCCGCCTGGGGTGTTACTCCGGCGGTGAGGAACTGCCGGGCGAGGAGCACCGCGACCGCGCCCTTGCCGGCATCCAGCAGCAGGGTGGCAAGGGCCATCCAGCGATTGCCGGTGCGCAGCACGTTGGTAGCGCCGATATTGCCCGAGCCGATCGAGCGGATATCGATGCCGGCCGAACGCGTGAGCAGCAGCCCGAAGGGGATCGAGCCGAGGAAATAGCCCAGCACGGTGGCGATCAGGAAATTCATGTGGCGGCACCCTCCCGGGTAGCAGCATGGCTGAAGACCGGGCGGCCCGCAACGAAGCTGTGCATGACGGCGCCCTGCATGCGGGCGCCTTCGAAGGCGGTGTTGCGCGAACGCGAGCGGATGCTCGTCTCAGTGACGACCCAGGGATAGTCGGGATCGATGACGATGAGATCAGCGGGTGCCCCGACAGCAAGGCGTCCCGAGTCGAGTCCGAGGATCTCGGCCGGCCGGCTGGTCATGGCGCGCAAGATCGTCATCAGAGGCATGTCGCCAGAATGGACGAGGCGTAGAGCGGCTGCGAGCAGGGTCTCGAGCCCGATGGCGCCATCCGATGCCTCTGCGAAGGGCTGGCGCTTCACCTCGGTGTCCTGCGGGTCGTGGGCCGAGTGGATGGTGTCGATGGTACCGGCGTTGAGCCCGTCGATCACCGCGCGCCGGTCGTCCTCGGAGCGCAGTGGTGGCGAGAGCTTGAAGAAGGTGCGGTAGGGCGCGACATCGTTCTCGTTGAGCGACAGGTTGTTGATCGACACGCCGGCCGAGACGCGGCCATTGCGCCGCTTGGCAGCGGCGAGGATTTCGACGGCGGCGCCGGTCGAGACCTGGGCGGCGTGGTAGCGCACATCGGTGAGCGCGGCGAGTTGCAGGTCGCGGGCGAGCGGGATGGTCTCGGCTTCGACCGGGATGCCCTTGAGGCCGGAGACGGTGGCGAGCAGGCCCGAGTTCATCACGCCATCGCCGATGAGCGAGCGCTCGGCGGGCTGGTGAATCACCGGCATGTCGTAGTTGCGGGCATAGGCGAAAGCAGAGCGCAGCAGTCCCGCCGACTGGATGGAGGCGCGGCCATCGGAGAGCGCCACGGCGCCGGCCTCGCGCAGGAGGCCATATTCGGTGATCTCCTCGCCCTTGAGGCCACGGGTAAGGGCGGCGGCGGGGAGGACATTGACCGACGCGGTGGCCTGAGCGCGGCGCAGGATGAAATCGACCAGCGCGCCGTCGTCGATGACCGGTGTGGTATCGGGCATGAGGACGAAGCTGGTGACGCCGCCGGCGGCTGCGGCTTCGGCGGCAGAGGCGAGGGTTTCGCGGTACTCGTGGCCGGGCTCGCCGGTGAAGACGCGCATGTCGATGAGGCCCGGCGCGACGATGAGGCCGCGCGCGTCGAGCTGTTCGGCCCCATCGGGCATGCCCTGCGGGGCGCCATCGGTGAGGCCAGCGATGCGGCCATTCTCGACCAGCACGGCACCGGGCGTGTCACGATTGGTGGCCGGATCGATGATGCGGGCATTGGTGATGACGAGGGGCCGGGTCATGCCGCCACCTCGCGATCGGCGAGAAGGGTATCGAGCACCGCCATGCGCACGGCGACGCCCATCTCGACCTGCTCGGTGATGACCGAGCGCGGGCCGTCGGCGATGGCCGGGTCGATCTCGACGCCGCGGTTCATCGGGCCGGGATGCATGACGATGGCGTCGGGCTTGGCGTAGCTCAGCTTGTCCTCGTCGAGGCCGTAGAAGCGGTAGTACTCGCGCACCGAGGGGATCATCTTGCCGCTGGCACGCTCGTGCTGGAGGCGCAACATCATCACCACGTCGGCGCCCTTGAGGCCCTCGCGCATGTCGGTGAAGACCTCGGTAGCGAGCGCGTCGATACCGCTGGGGAGCAGCGTGCGCGGGGCGACGACGCGGGTGCGAGCCTGCATGGCGCCGAGCAGCAGCAGATTGGAGCGCGCCACGCGGGAATGGGCGATGTCGCCGCAGATGGCGACGGTGAGCCCGGCGAGCTCGCCCTTGTGCTGGCGGATGGTAAGGGCATCGAGCAGCGCCTGGGTGGGATGCTCGTGCGCGCCATCGCCGGCATTGATGACCGAGCAGCCGACCTTTTGGCTCAGCAGTTCCACCGCGCCCGAGGCGGAGTGGCGGACGATGATGACATCGGGCCGCATGGCATTGAGCGTGGCGGCGGTGTCGATGAGCGTCTCGCCCTTGGCGACCGACGACGTGCGCACGCTCATGTTGGTGACCTGCGCGCCGAGCCGCTTGCCCGCGATCTCGAAGCTCGACTGGGTGCGGGTCGAGTTCTCGAAGAAGAGATTGATCTGCGTCTTGCCACTGAGCGTGGGCAGGATCTTTCGCGGCTGGCGCGAAACGGCGATCATCTCCTCGGCGCGGTTCAGCAGCTCGACGATTTCATACTGGTTGAGCTGGCTGATGCCGAGCAAGTGCCGGTGGCGGAACGGCATGCGAGAGGCACCAGCGGCGCCGGGGGACGATGCGGGCGAAGAGGTTGCCATGCACTCCAGTCCTTGAGGTTCGCGGGGGCTTAACGCAGGGTCGACGGCCTGTATAGTCAAACTATACATTTTCCACGCAGGGACGCGTGGTCAGCCGCGGCGGAGCCGCTCCAGCGCACCTTGCAGGATGTAGCTGGCGGCGAGCTTGTCGACGACCTCGGCCCGCTTGTCGCGGCGCACGTCGGCTTCGATCAGGGTGCGGGTGACGGCGGCGGTGGAGAGCCGCTCGTCCCAGAAGGCGATGGGAATGTCTGTCTTCTGCGCCAGGTTGCGGGCAAAGGCGCGGGTGGACTGCACGCGTGGACCTTCGGAGCCATCCATGTTGAGCGGCAGGCCGAGCACGAGGCCGACAATGTTATTCTGGGCGATGAGGGCGAGGAGGCGGTTCGCATCCTCGGTGAACTTGGTGCGCCTGATCGTTTCGAGCGGCGTTGCCGAGTAGCGCATGCCGTCGGAGATGGCGACGCCGATGGTCTTGGTGCCGAGGTCGAGCCCGAGCAGCTTTCCGGTGGGAGGGAGGCCATCCAGCGGATTTGTCGGTTCGTCGGTCACGCGCGCGCCTTTGCTTTGCCTGCAGTCTTGGCTACCTGTGGCGGCAACGCGAGGCAAGCAATGAAACTCACCTGGTTCGCCGGCTCCACCATCCGCATTCATATCGGGGGCAGTATACTGGTGGCCGATCCTGCGGGGATAAGTGGCGTGGATGCCAGCGAGCTCGTCTCTGGCGCGGATGTGACCTTCTTCATCGACGAAGCGGGAGAGGTGGTCGATCCGGCGCTGTGGCAGCCGCGGCGGGCGGCAGCGATGATCGATGCCGAGGCGATGCCAGAGGTGATGGTGCACGGTATCAAAGGTGGTGCGCTCGTGGCCGCCGCGGGGGAGGCGCCGCTGGTGCTGCTGAAGGGCCCGATGGGCCGGGCAGGGCGGTGGGCCCGCGAGGCTGTGGTCGTGGCCTTCGGCGACGAGGCGGACGTGATTGCAGGGCAGGTACTCGACGAGATCGGACCGCACCTCATTGCCATCGGGGCGCCGGATGCGACCGTCGAACGGGCGGTGGCGGCGCTGCGCGACCGGCTCGGCGAGACGCTGTTCGTGGCGTTGGAGCCGGGGATGGCGCTCGAAGTCTGAGGTTGCTAGAACGCGACCAACAAGAATTGCCTCTTTTGGAGTGATCCATGTCTGTTGATGCTGCCACCGTGAAGCGCATTGGGCGGCTCGCCCGTATCCGCATCGAGGAAGGCGAGGTGGCCAAGTACCAGGATGAGCTCAACGCAATCCTTGGCTTCGTCGAGCAGCTCAACGAGGTTGACGTGTCGGGCGTCGAGCCGATGACCTCGGTGACGCCGATGAAGCTGCGCCGCCGCGAGGACAAGGTGACCGATGGCGGCTACCCCGAGAAGATCGTCGCCAACGCACCGCTGACCGAAGACAACTTTTTCATGGTGCCCAAGGTCGTGGAGTGACGGCCATGGCCGTTACCATTGCTGTCGAATCGCCGCTGCAGGACGAAGTACGCCAGCTCGTGGCCGAGCTGAACGACCACCTACTGCCGCTTTCGCCCATCGAGTTCCAGTTCAAGATGACCGTCGAGCAGATGGCCGACGCCGACACTACGGTGTTCGTGGCGCGCGACGAGGCCGGCAAGGCGGTAGGTATCGGGGCGCTGCGCGAGATCTCGGCCGACGAGGGCGAGATCAAGCGCATGTACACCTCGCCATCCGTGCGCGGACAGCGTGTCGGCTCAGCCCTGTTGCAGGCGATCGAGAATCTGGCGCGCGAAAAGGGCCTGTCGCGGTTGCTGCTCGAGACCGGCACGGGCGAGGGCATGATTGGCGCGCAACGGCTCTACGCCAACTCCGGCTATTCGCTGCGTGGCCCCTTCCTCGACTACCCCGAGAGCGAATGGTCGCTCTTTTACGAGAAGCGGATTGCCGCGCCGGCCGTCGCCTAGTTGCGATTGCCGCTACTGATCTATACCAACGGCGGGATGATTTCCCGCGCCTCATGACCGCGAGCTTGCCTTGACCGATCTCACCCGCCTTACCCTTGCTGCCGCCCGCGACGGGCTGAAGCGCAAGGATTTTTCGTCCTCCGAGCTGACCAGATCGTATCTCGATGCGATCGAAGCGGCCAACCCCAAGCTCAACGCCTATGTGGCGGTGACCGCCGAGCAGGCGCTCGAGCAGGCGACTGCCAGCGACAGGAAGCTGGCGACCGGCGACGGCGGGCCGCTAGAAGGCGTGCCGCTCGGCATCAAGGACCTGTTCGCCACCAGGGGTGTGCACACCCAGGCAGCGAGCCACATCCTCGACAAGTTCAAGCCCGAGTACGAGTCGACGGTGACGTCGAACCTGTGGCGCGACGGCGCCGTGATGCTCGGCAAGCTCAACATGGACGAGTTCGCCATGGGCTCGTCGAACGAGACTTCCTATTACGGCCCGGTGATCAACCCCTGGCGGGCGAACAACTCGAACGCCCAACTCGTGCCGGGCGGTTCGTCGGGCGGTTCGGCGGCGGCGGTGTCGGCCTGGCTCTGCGCCGGCGCCACCGCCACCGATACCGGCGGCTCGATCCGCCAGCCGGCGGCCTTTACCGGCACCGTGGGCATCAAGCCGACCTATGGCCGCTGCTCGCGCTGGGGCGTGGTGGCCTTCGCCTCCTCGCTCGACCAGGCCGGGCCGATCGCGCGGACGGTCGAGGACGCGGCGATCATGCTGACCTCGATGTCGGGCTTCGACCCCAAGGACTCGACCTCGGCCGACATCCCGGTGCCGGACTTTGCTGCCGCGGTGGAGCGGGGCGTGAAGGGACTGACGATCGGCATTCCGCGCGAGTACCGCATGGACGGCATGCCCGAGGAGATCGAGGCGCTGTGGCAGCGCGGCATCCATTGGCTGAAGTCTGAAGGCGCGACGGTCAGGGACATCTCGCTGCCGCATACCAAATACGCGCTGCCGGCCTACTACATTGTGGCGCCGGCCGAGGCCTCGTCGAACCTCGCCCGCTATGACGGCGTGAAGTACGGCCTGCGCGACACCGGCAAGGACATCACGGACCTCTACGAATTGAGCCGCGCGGCGGGCTTCGGTCGCGAGGTGAAGCGCCGCATCATGATCGGCACCTATGTGCTGTCGGCCGGCTACTATGACGCCTATTACGTCCGCGCGCAGAAGGTGCGCACGCTGATCAAGCGCGACTTCGAGACCGTCTTTGCCGACGGCGTCGATGCCATTCTGACGCCGGCCACGCCTTCGGCCGCCTTCGGTATCGGCGACGAGGACATGAAGGCCGATCCGGTGAAGATGTATCTCAACGACGTGTTCACGGTGACGGTGAACATGGCCGGGCTGCCCGGCATCGCCGTGCCGGCGGGCAAGGACCCGGCCGGGCTGCCGCTCGGCCTGCAGCTCATCGGCAGGCCGTTCGACGAGGAAACCCTGTTCGCCGCCGGTCGGGTGATCGAACGCTCGGCGGGCATCGATTTCAGCCCCGAGAAGTGGTGGTAAGCTACAGACGACAGGGCGGGCGCCTATCGCCCGCCGCCGGCGGCGGAGTCGAATCCGCTTGAAGCCCGGCGCTTTCAGCCCTATTTGCCGCCCATGCGCAAACTGAGACTTGTCGAGACGCCGGTGAAGCCGGTGGTTTCGTATCAAAGGAATGGCTCCATGGCCGATGTTTTCACAACCCTCGACTGGTCCGCTCCTCCCAAGGACATGTCGAAGCCGTTGCAGGCCCTGTGGTGGGTGAAGAAGGGCGGGTTCCGGGTCGGTCCCGAATGGGAGGAGGCGCACCGCATCGTGCAGGCCATGGAGGGCACGTTCGAGTTCGACTGGGTGCACGCGCTGCTGCACTGGATCGAGGCCGACATGGGCAATGCCGACTACTGGTACCGGCGGGCCGGCAAGAAGCGCGCGACCGCGAGCGTAAGCACCGAGTGGGAGCACATCGCCCGCGAACTGAGCGGCGTCACGCAGCACTGAGATTCAGCCAGATCCAGCGTGTCGTCCCGGCTCTTCTCCGGGATGACACGCTGACTGTGCTATCGGGCCAATTGCCGTGAGCGGCTACCGGTTGTCATACTCGCTGCGGACCAGTTCGAGGCCGCGGCGGGTGATGCGGTAGGGCCGGCCTTCGCTGCTGGCGATGGCACCCTTGGCCTTGAGTTTCCTGAAGATTCGCAAGTTGCACTGGTCCATGAGCCAGCCGTCGCGGTTGAGGCATTCGACAGCGACGACCTTGCCGTTGGGAGTCTTGTGGGCGTGGATGGCGCCACCTTGCGCGAGTGCGTGCAGCACCCGCTGTTCCTCACGGGAAATATCCATTGAATCATAGCCTTGGGGATGCGTTCAACGAGGGTCGCGGCCAGCATCACGCTTGGCGGCAACCTGCTTCGTAGCCCCGTACCGTTCTCGAAGGCGCGTCAGCGCGCCCGAGCGGACGGGGTGTTACGCAATCTCCGACTGGCTAGACATAGGACGTCATCCGTATCTGGCAGCTGCAATGCCAACGCATATGCAGCGGGCTCCGGCGCTTCATGCGAATCCTCACATGAACGGTCGATGAATATCCGCCGCGGCGGCGCGCGACCAGAGGCCCGGTTGCAATCGCGGCGGGGAGGGTGCAAACCAGCAACACCTCCATGACCCGTCCGAGTAGAAATCCCGTGACCAAAGCCCCTGCCGACTGCCACACCAAGGAAGACGTGCGCGCCGAAATCGACCGCATCGACCAGGGCCTGCTCAGCCTGCTGGCGGAGCGGCACGCCTATGTGACGCGCATGGCGGAGATCAAGACGGATCCGCACGAGGCCTATGATCCGGCGCGCATCGAGACGATCATCGCCAAGCAGCGCAAGCGGGCCGCTGAACTGGACCTAGACGAGGACCAGGCCGAGCTGATCTGGCGTACCCTGATCAACTGGAATGTGAATTACGAAAAGGGCATTATCGCTGCACGCAAGCGGCACGGGTGAGGTAGCCTCTCGCCCGACGGAGGCCTCGATGACGGTGCTCGACATGATCATCCGCAAGGCAGTGGCCAGCGAGGCGGAGCGCCTTGCCGACATCGCCTATCTCGCCTGGGAGCGGGACTTGCGGCCTTTCCTTCATGGCGAGCAGCAGAATCGGCAGGCCGAGCGCCGCCGGCTCCACAATGCCGTGCACGAGCTGCTCGACAGGATCATCGTGGCCGAACGCGACGGCGAGCCCGTAGGCTGGTGCGCCCGGGCGCGCGGCAAGGCCTATATCCCGTTCCTGTTCGTCGCGCCGCAGTCGCAGAATCAGGGGATCGGCACGCGGCTGCTCAAGCGCATGGAGTCGATTCTCGAGCTTGAGGGCTGCGAGCGGGTGCAACTCGACACGCTGAGCGACAATGTGCGCGCGGTGAACTTCTACCAGCACCAGGGCTACCAGATCCTGGCGCTGAAGCACGAAGGCGCCCCGGGGCGCGACCCGCATTCCTCGGTGCGGCTGGAGAAACGGCTGGCGCCCTACCGCGGCCCGCTTGAGACCGAGCAGGAAGACTGACGGTCCCCCCTCCAAATGCGGGAGCTTCCGAGGTCCCGCTCATCAGCCGACAGGCATGAGCCTCGACTGACGGTGGCGCGCTAAGTCGTTGCCTTCCGACGGTCCTATGCCATAGACAAAGCCAGAAGAACCACGAGCCTTGACCCTATGACCATCATCGACACGCGCACGCCGAACCCCAAGAACTTCATCAAGGGAGCGACGGGCGACTGGGAAATCGTCATCGGCATGGAAGTGCATGCGCAGGTGACATCGGAGAGCAAGCTGTTCAGTGGCAGCTCGACCGCGTTCGGTTCGCCGCCCAACTCCAACGTGTCGTTCGTGGACGCGGCCATGCCGGGCATGCTGCCGGTGATCAACGACGAGTGCGTGCGCCAGGCAGTACGCACCGGCCTGGGCCTCAAGGCCCAGATCAACAAGCGCTCGATCTTCGACCGCAAGAACTACTTTTACCCGGACCTGCCGCAGGGCTACCAGATCAGCCAGTTCAAGGACCCCATCGTGGGCGAGGGCTCGGTGACGCTCGACATGCCGGAGGGGCGGATCGAGATCGGCATCGAGCGGCTGCACCTCGAGCAGGACGCCGGCAAGTCGATCCACGACCAGCACCCGAACCTGAGCTTCGTCGACCTCAACCGCTCTGGCGTGGCGCTGATGGAGATCGTTTCAAAGCCCGACCTGCGCTCGTCGGAGGAGGCCAAGGCGTATCTGAGCAAGCTGCGCACGATCCTGCGCTATCTGGGCACCTGCGACGGCAATATGGAGCAGGGCTCCATGCGCGCCGACATCAACGTCTCCGTGCGGCGTCCCGGCGGCGCATTCGGCACGCGCTGCGAGATCAAGAACGTGAACTCGATCCGCTTCGCCGGCCAGGCAATCGAGTTCGAGGCGCGCCGCCAGATCGACATCCTCGAGGATGGCGGCGAGGTGGAGCAGGAGACCCGCCTCTACGACCCCAAGACCGGCGAGACGCGCTCGATGCGCTCCAAGGAAGAGGCGCATGACTACCGCTACTTCCCCGATCCGGACCTTCTGCCGCTGGAATTCGACCAGGCCTTCATCGACGAGCTGGCCAAGAACCTGCCTGAACTGCCCGACGAGAAGCAGGCGCGCTTCATCTCCGAGTATGGCGTGACGCCCTATGACGCGATGGTTCTGACGCTGGAGCGCGAGACGGCGGACTACTACGAGGCCTGCGTGAAGGCCGGTGGTGGCAAGCGCGACGGCAAGGCGGTCGCCAACCTCATCAACGGCGACATCGCCGCCTATGCCAACTCGCAAGGCCTGAGCGTCTATGAGACGCACCTCAAGCCCGAGCAGGTGGCGGGCATTGTCGACCTGATCGCGGCGGGCACGATTTCGTCCAAGGGCGGCAAGGACCTGCTGCAGATCCTGATTGCCGAGGAGCCCGAGGGAGACCCGGCCGAGATCGTCGAGCGCCGCGGCATGAAGCAGGTGACCGACCTGGGCGCCATCGAGAAGGTGGTGGACGAAATCATCGGCGCGAACCCCGACAAGGTGGAGCAGGTCAAGGCCAAGCCGACCATGCTCGGCTGGTTCGTCGGCCAGGCGATGAAGGCCTCGGGCGGCAAGGCCAACCCGCAGGCGCTCAACGAGCTGCTGAAGAAGAAGCTGGGGATCGAGTAAGGCGAACCTGCATGACCAGCAAGCAGACATCGTCCACGCCGGAGGAGGGGCCCGTGCACGACTTCGGCGCGGTCGGCGCCGTGCTCCGCGCCCTGATGATCATTCCCGTCGTGGCGCTTTCGATCGCCGCCGCGGGGCTGCTGATCTACGGTGCCTTCGAGACGTGGCACCTGCTCGACGCGCTGTTCGGCGCGCACAAGTCGACCCATGACGAGGCTATCCTGCTCGCCATCGAGATCATCGACCTGTTCCTGCTCGCCGTCGTCGTGCAGGTGGTGAGCCTCGGTATCTATCAGCTCTATTTCCGGCAGGACCTGCATCTGCCGCGCTGGCTGAAGATCGTGACGCTGGATGACCTGAAGTCCAAGCTCGTCGGCGTCGTGGTGACCGTGCTGGCGGTGTTCTTCCTCGGCCGCGTGGTGACCTGGCAGAGCGGCCCCGACGTACTCTATCTGGGTGGCGGCGTCGCCGTGGTGATCGTGGCGCTCACCTGGTTCCTGTCGAAGATCGACGCCCACGAGGAATAGCGCCGCCCGCGAATGGCCACGTACGGGCCATGGTTCGGTCATCGGGAACGCGAAATGCTGCGGTCCGTTGGGCCCCTGATATCCACTCAGGAGGCCGCCTGATGCCCGCTCTCAACCGTGTTCTGTTCAATGTACTCTGCAAGGACCTCTCGGGTTCGGTTGCCTTCTACCGGCAGCTGCTCGACCTGGAGACGACCTATGAGAGCGACTGGTTCGTGACCCTGAGCCCCAAGGGGCAGCCGCATATCGAGATCGGGCTCATCGACCAGGTGAGCCAGTTCACGCCGCGCCATGCCTGGGGCATGCACGAGGGGACGTACCTGACCTTCGTGGTCGACGATGTGTATGACGTGCTGGATCGGGCGAGGGCGCTGGGCGCCGAGGTCGTGGCCGAGCCGGTGGCGCTCGACTATGGCCAGACGCGCGGCCTGATCCGCGACCTCAACGGCATGGTGCTCGACATTTCCACGCCCACGGCCGACCTGCAGCTGCGCGAGGATGTGGTGCTGCAGCCGGACGAGGGGGAGGAGAGCGGTAAAGCTGAGCGGCCTGAGACCGCCCCGAACTGGGCCGATTTCCACCCCGAACGGGCGCACTGATCAGGCAGGCGCCCGGCGCAGGCCCTTCACCAGCCGGCCGTCGATGAAGACGAGGCCCAGGAAAATCACCAGGATGCCCAGCATGTGGGTGAGTTCGAAGCGCTCGTGCAGCACAAGCACCCCGAGTAGGATCGCCGAGATCGGGGTGATGAAGGTGTTGAGCGACAGGTTGGTCGGCCCGACGCGCGGCAGCAGCCAATAGACCAGAAGGAAGCTGAAGCTGGTCGAGAACACCGAAATGCCGAACAGCGACGCCCAGGTTTCGGGCAGCGTGATGACGGGCACGCCGGAAAAGACCAGCGCCAGCGGGATCGAGACCAGCGCCGCGCCGGTAAGCGAGGACGACGCCACGGCGTAGGGCTCGATCATGGCGAAGCGTCGGGCGTAGTTGAGCGTGAGCGCGTAGCAGCAGGTGGCGCCGAGCGCGGCGAGGAGGCCGAGCACCTGCGCGCTGGCGCCTTGATCGAACGAGGGCAGGGCGAGGATCACCGCCCCGGCAAAACCGATCAGCACGCCCGCGACCTTGTTCCATGTCGCCCGTTCGCCACCCGGCCACAGCTGCGAGACAATGACGGTGGTCATCGGCGTCATGCCGTTGATGACGCCGACGATGGAGCTCGCGACGGTCTCCTCGGCATAGGGGAAGAGCGCGAAGGGGATGGCGTAGTTGAGGATGCCGAGGACGAGCAGTTGCGGATAGAGCCGCCAGTCGGTCGGCAATTTCTTGCGTGTGGCGAAGAACACCACCCAGCAGATGGCGGCGCCGATCGTGACGCGGCCCGCCGCCACCCAGAGCGGGCTGATCTCGCGGATCAGGATGGCGTTGAACAGGAACGAACAGCCCCAGACGGCGCCGAGCAGGACGATCAGGGCCCAGTATTGCGGTTTCATGTGTGTGGTATCCTGATACGTCAGACTTCGATGCTGAAGCCCGGCTCGATGTCGGTGGCCTGCCCGCGCAGACCCCAGTTCTGGCGCGGCACGTCGTGAACCACCTTGAGGTCAGCGGGCGCAAGGCCGAAGGCGGCAGTCTCGATACGGGTGGAGGGCATGGGTGACTCCGGTGCGGGCGCGGAATGTGCCGCAGCCGCGCCATCGGGTCGAACCGATTTTGACGATGGCAGCCATCGATTCCGGTGATGGGATTGTCGTCTGTCAAGATTTATGTAACGACTTACATAAGTTCTGGAGGGATGACCATGGAATACGTGGCCGGACTTGGACTGGTGGCGATGGGCAGCCGGTTGAGAGCGCTCAGCGACCGTTTCTACGATCTGGCGGATGAGCTTTACCGGGCCGAGGGCTCGCCGCTGCAATCGCGCTGGCTCGCAGTGTTCCGGCTGCTGCATGACCGCGGTCCGCGTACCATCGGCGAAATCGCCGAGGCCATCGGGCAGACTCATTCGGCAGTGAGCCAGCAGGCAAAAAAGCTGACCGCCGATGGCTGGCTGGAGGTGGTGGGCAGCCACGACCGGCGGCAGCGGCGGCTGGCGCTGTCGCCCAAGGCGGAGGCAGCATTGCGCGAGGCGCGCCCGATCTGGCGGGCGCTGCAGGAGGAACTGACGGCGCGCTCGGCTGCTTGCGGAATCGACGTGCTGGCGACGCTGGATCTGCTGTCGGGGCTGCCGGGAGCGGAGATTACCGATGCGGTTCTGAGGCGGACGCGGGAGCTGCGGGCCGATGCGGTGGAAGTGGTGCCCTACAGCCCGGAGCTCAAGGCGGATTTCTACCGGCTGAATGCCGACTGGCTCGAACGCTACTTCCACATCGAGGAGGTCGATCACCGGGTGTTGTCGGACCCGGAGGGCTCGATCCTCGCCGGTGGCGGCCGCATCTTCTTTG
>ENA-UOVV01000191-UOVV01000191.1-compost-metagenome-genome-assembly--contig:-NODE-191-length-92047-cov-9.133381_pt1 | contig 92047 bp, 71 predicted proteins | sample MGYA00238155_ERZ761577 | MGnify/ENA primary metagenome ERZ761577 (study PRJEB28898, sample SAMN06268775) | compost metagenome | isolation source: Emeryville, CA | place: USA:Emeryville, CA | collected...
AGCAGCCAATGGTAGTAGGACGATAGGTCCCGCGAGAGTAGGTTGTTGCCAGGTCTATGGCCCGAATGCTGTTAATCCAGCGTTCGGGCCTCTTTTTTTTATAGGGCTGAATGTGTTGGGACTGTGGCGTGCGGTAGAGTGGGCAACTTGGTGTTATTGGCGACGCGGCGAATGTTGCAGGGTACAAAAAAGCCGCAGCTGGAGGAGCTGCGGCTTGGGAAAGAGCACCGAGTTTTTAGAACTGGGTGCGGAAACCGATACGGAAGGTCACTGAATCATCTTCGACAATGTAAACCGAGGCTTTGATCGCGGTGCGCTCAGTGGCCCAGTGGCTGACGCCGAGCTCGAGGCCCCAAGAATCTTCTACATCGCTATCCACGCCATCGCGGAAGCTGATCGAGCCGAAAGCAGAAGTCTTTTCGTTAAAGGGAACTTCCACGCCGGCCCCGATCGCGAAGAAGAAGCCTTCGTCGTTATCGTTTTTGACAGGGCCGGAGAACTCCCATGAATCCCAGCCATAACCCAGACCGCCGGTGAGGAACGGGGTGTAGTATTCGAAATTGCGGGAGTAATAAACCGCATCGAACTGCAGCGCGTGCTGCTCGAGATCGGTTTTTTGACCGTTCACGATGTTGTAGTGATAGCTGCCGCGGAAATCGACGACAGAGCTGACCGGGAGATTGGCGGTGATGGTGCCGCCGTAGCCGTTATCGAGATTGTCGCGATAATCAGCCAACGTGAAATCGATGCCGTAGTAGCGTTTTCCAAGGAGACCGGCGTAATCAGAATCCGCTGTATCTTGCGCCGTCGCCGCAGTGGTAACCAACGAGGCCAAGCCAAGGGAGGCTGCGCCGATGAATTGCTTAGTTGTAATCATGTTTGGTGGGAGATGAAAGCGCCGGGCGGAGGCCTCGGACGGCTGCGCGCGGCTTGAGTTTGCAACGTAGGTTCCATGAACGTCATGACAAGCTGCGGTTCGTTCTATGAGTGAGGTTGACAATTTTTTAGGCGGAATGGCGCAAATATCGCCAAGTGGTTGAGAAACTGCGGGGAAGATTTTCTGGCGTGTCGCGTGATTTCCCGCATGTTTGCGCGCCAATTATGCGGATACTTGTTACTGGTGGCGCAGGCTTTCTCGGATCCCATCTTTGCGATCGTCTATTAAAGGACGGCCATGAGGTGATTTGTCTCGATAATTTTTTTACAGGCAGAAAGTCCAATATAGAACATCTCCTGCCTAATCCCCGGTTTGAATTGGTGCGTCATGATGTGATCGACCCGTTTAAGTTTGAGGTCGACCAGATCTATAATTTGGCCTGCCCGGCATCGCCCCCGCATTATCAATATAATCCCATCAAAACGACCAAGACGTCGGTGATGGGCGCCATCAATTGCCTCGGTCTCGCCAAGCGCGTGCGCGCCCGTGTTTTTCAAGCGAGCACCTCTGAAGTTTACGGCGATCCGTCGGTTCATCCGCAGCCGGAAAGTTATTGGGGGCATGTGAATCCCATCGGTCGTCGCTCGTGTTATGATGAAGGCAAGCGCGTCGCCGAAACGTTGTTTTTTGATTATCATCGTGAGAACGGCGTCGATATCCGGATCGTGCGCATCTTTAATACATACGGTCCGCGCATGCATCCGAACGACGGCCGCGTTGTATCCAATTTTATCGTACAAGCGTTGCGTGGTGAAGATATCACCGTGTACGGCGATGGTTCGCAGACACGCTCGTTTTGTTATGTCGATGACCTCATCGAGGGCTTTGTCCGTTTGATGAATCAAACGGAAACGGTCGGGCCGGTGAACATCGGCAATCCTGGCGAGTTCACGATGCTGCAGCTGGCGCAGCTCACGTTGAAGCTCGTCGGTGGTTCGTCGAAGATCGTTTATCGTCCGTTGCCTTCGGACGATCCCAAGCAGCGGCGGCCGGACATAACGCTGGCGAAATCGGTTCTGAAATGGGAGCCGACGGTTCCGTTGGAGGAGGGGCTTCGCCGCACGATCGAGTACTTCCGCACGCAAATCTGAGCTGGGTTTCCGAGCCGGCGACGTATCCGTGACCAGTTGGCCCGACACCGGGCTAAGCTGTCTGATTTGTCATTTGCCATGCTCTCGCGCCCCCTTACACGTTGACGCTCTTTCATGATCTCCTGGTTGTTTAAAAAGTTTTCCGGCCGCCATTATCGTAAGTTCCTCGAAAAGGTGCGCCCCATCGTCGCGCGCATCAATGAGATCGAGCAGTCGTATCAGTCGCTTACGGATGAGCAGCTGCGGGCGAAGACCGATGAGTTTCGTACCCGTTTCAAAGCCGGGGAGACGCTGGATCAATTGCTGCCGGAGGCCTTTGCCACGGTGAAAAACGCCGCGCGTCGTCTCGTCGGTACCACGGCGATGGTTTGCGGCCATGAGTTGGAGTGGAACATGGTACACTTCGACGTGCAGTTGATCGGTGGCATCGCGATTCACGAAGGACGCATCGCCGAAATGGCCACGGGTGAAGGCAAAACGCTGGTGTCCACATGCCCGCTTTATCTGAACGCCCTCACCGGACGGAATACCCAGCTTGTCACCGTGAACGACTACTTGGCTCGCCGCGACTCCGAGTGGATGGGCCATCTTTTCGGATTCCTCGGACTCACGACGGGTTGTATCCAGCAACAGATGCCGTCCGATCTGCGCCGCGAGATGTACTCGCGCGACATCACTTACGGCACCGCGAGCGAATTTGGTTTCGATTACCTGCGCGACAACGGCATGGCCACGCGCAAGGAAGACCAAGTGCAGCGCGACCACTGGTTTTGCATCGTCGACGAAATCGACTCCATCCTCATCGACGAAGCGCGCACGCCGCTGATTATTTCCGGCCCCGCGCCAATCGAGCGCGAACAGCCGTTCACCCGTCTGAAGCCCGGCATCGAACGCCTCGTCAACGAGCAGATCCGTCTTTGCAACCGCCTCGTCAGCGAGGCGAAGGAAGCGTTGGAAAAACCGGATGCAACTCCCGACTCCAAGCGTGAAGCCGCGCTCAAGTTGCTGCAGGTGAAGTTGGGCCATCCCAAGAACAAGCAACTCCTCCGCATCATGGAGACGCCCGAGTGGCGCAAGCTCCTCGACAAGATCGATACGGAGATGAACAGCGACATCAACAAGGTGGAACTTTTCCGCCTCAAGGAAGAGCTCTTCTACGTGATCGATGAGCGTCAGCATCAAGCCGACCTCACCGAAATGGGCCGCGCGAAACTGCGTCCCGACAATCCCGATGCGTTTGTACTGCCCGACCTCGCGACGGAGTTCAGCGATCTCGACAAAGACACCTCGCTCACGCCCGAGCAGCGCGAAGAGATCAAGCGCAAGTCGCAGGAACGCTACAGCGAGATCTCCGAAGAGATTCACGCGATCAGCCAATTGCTCCGCGCGTATTCGTTGTACGAGCGCGACGTCGAATACGTTGTCCAAGACGGCAAGGTGCTCATCGTTGATGAAAACACCGGCCGCGTGATGCCGGGCCGTCGCTGGTCCGATGGACTGCATCAAGCGGTCGAGGCCAAGGAAAACGTGACCATCGAACGCGAGACGCGCACGTATGCGACGATCACGATTCAGAACTATTTCCGCATGTACGAGAAACTCGGCGGCATGACCGGTACCGCCGAGACGGAGGCGACGGAGTTCAACGAGATCTATCGTCTGCCGGTGCAGGTCATTCCGACGAACAAGCCCTGCATTCGTATCGATAAAAACGACAGCATCTTCAAAACGCGTCGCGACAAGTTCAACGCCGTCGTCAACGAGATCAAAGCCGCGCACGAACGCGGACAGCCCGTTCTCGTCGGCACGGTCAGCGTCGATTCGTCGGAAGTGCTTTCGCGCATGCTCAAGCGTGCCGGGGTGGTTCACACCGTCCTCAACGCGAAATATCACGAACAAGAAGCCGACATTGTGGCGCGCGCGGGTCAGCGCGGCGCGGTGACGATCGCGACCAACATGGCCGGCCGTGGTACCGACATCAAACTCGGTGAAGGGGTGCGCGAACTCGGCGGTCTCTACGTGATCGGCACCGAGCGTCACCAATCTCGCCGCGTCGACCGTCAGTTGCGCGGTCGTTGCTCGCGCCAAGGAGATCCTGGTCTCACGAAGTTTTTCCTTTCGCTCGAGGACGAGCTCATGCGCCTGTTCCTGCAGGGCAATCTCGCCTCGCGCCTCATGGAAGGTTCGATGAAGGAAGGCGAAGAGCTCGAGCATCCGTGGCTCAATCGCTCCATCGAAGGCGCTCAGAAGAAAGTCGAGCAGCAGAACTTCTCGATTCGCAAACGCCTGCTCCAGTACGACGACGTGCTCAACAAGCAGCGCGAAGTCGTGTACGGCATTCGCAACGCCGCGATCCATGCTGAGCGCCCGAAGGACATCATCTTCGAGCAGATCGGCGAAGAGATTCTCAATCGACTTTCGAACGCGGGCTTCGGCGAAAAGGCCGGACCGACTCCGGCGGCGGTCGAGAGTTTCGTAGGCTGGGCCAACACGCATTTCCCGATTTCGCTGAAGGTCGATAACATCATCGGTCTTGATCTCGAGCCGGCCAGCGAGCTGATCCTCGACAAGATCAAGGAAGCGTACGCCGTGAAGGAATCGGTGGAGATTCCCGAGGCGCTCGCGTCGCTCGAACGCTACGTCGTCATCAACGCGATCGATCATCACTGGCAGGAGCATCTCACGGAGATGGAAAATCTCCGCCAGGCGGTCGGTCTGCGCAGCTACGGCCAGAAGGATCCGTTGGTCGAATACAAGGGCGAAGCCTACAAGTATTTCGAAGAGCTGATGAACAACGTCCGCCTGCAGATCTGCACGGGCTTGTTCCGCAGCGCGAGCAACATCCAGGCATTCGAAAACATGCTGGCGCTCCTTAGCCGCAGCGCGCGTACGGTTGGACCGGATTCGGCTCCTCAAGCGAGCGCCCCGGCCGCTCCTGCCGCGCAGGCCGCGACGGCGACCGCGGACGACGACATCAAATTGCCCACGGTGACGATTCGTCGCGAAACGCCGAAGGTCGGCCGCAACGATCCGTGTCCGTGCGGTAGCGGCAAGAAATACAAAAACTGCCACGGCGCTTAATTGCCGCTTGCACACCTCGCCAACCGAGGTGCGCACCGGTGTCTTTCGTGCGCGATGTAAACGCTCGAGCGCCGCATCGCGCGTGATGTTTTGTTGCACCTCGGCCTGAACCCGGTGCCTTTTAGGGCATGTCTTTCGCAGCGTCCGCCCTTCCAGATGATCCTTACGCCGAACCGGCTCCGTCGTTTTGGCGACGTCATGAAGGCGCGATTTGGGCGTTGGTGGTTTTCCTCTTCACGGTCGGACTGACGATCGTGTCGTTCCCGCCGTTCAAGGCGGGCGAGTTCGCGTATGCGTTCGCAGTGCCGGCGGTGCTCTGGGCTTATCGTCGTCCGCGCTTCAAAGTTTTCGCGTGGACCGTGCTCGGTGCGCAGGCGGTGGCATGGACGATTTTGTTGAGCTGGCTGCATCACGTGACGTGGATCGGTCTGTTTCTACTCGGTCCGTTTATCGGCGTGTGGGTGGGGCTTTGGTATCTCGCCGCGTGGTGGGTGATGCCGCGAATGCTCGGGCGAAAAACAGGGCTGCGACTACTCGCGATGCTGGGGCTCGCGGGCGTATGGGTGTTGCTCGAGTGGACGCGCACGTGGGTTCTCGGCGGTTTTCCGTGGCTGCCGCTCGCGGCGAGCCAGTGGCAGCAAGTGAGCGTGCTGCAAGTCGCGGCGTTCACCGGAGCTGGCGGAATATCGTTTGTGGTGATCGCGGCGAATATCGGCTTCGCGGCTTATGCGCATCGTTTGTTTTTCGAACGTCTGCGAGGGATCAATCGACGCAGTCAGGAATTTTTCCTGGCGATGTTTTTGCTCATCGTCTGCTTGAGCGTCCATGTGCAGGAGACGGTGAACCGCGGACATTTTCTCACGCCGCTTGGCAAAGTCGCGCTCGTGCAACCGCACATCCCGCAAACGGTGAAATGGGATCCGGCGCAGGCGCAGGGAATTTTTGAAACACTCGCGCTCACGACGCAACGCGCGGCGCTGACGTTTCCCGATTTCATCGTGTGGCCGGAAGCGGTCACGCCTTACGCGATCCAAGGAAACGACGGTGTGCGTGCGTGGACCGAAGATCTCGTGAGCCGTGTGCGCGTGCCGCTGGTGATGGGATCGGTCGCGATCGAAAACGCGGGACAGCCGGATGAGCGTTGGACGAATAGCGCGTTCGTCGTCGATCCGGAAGTGGGCCTGCAATCAGTGTCGTACGCGAAACGACGCCTGGTGCCCTTTGGCGAGTTTGTGCCGTTTCGGCCGTTGCTCGGCTGGCTGGAGAAAGTCACCGACGTGGGCGAAGGCGATTTTCATCCGGGCGATAGCGGCTTGCCGCTGCATCTCTCGGGACGCACGGGCGGCTTCGCGCTCGGCGTGTTGATTTGTTACGAAGACATTTTTCCGCAGCTCGCTCGGGAGAATGTGCTGCTCGGCGCGGAGGCGCTGGTCGTGCTCACCAACAACGGCTGGTTTGGCGAAGGCGGCGCGGCCTATCAGCACGCCTCTCATTCGGTGCTTCGCGCGGTGGAGACGCGCCGGCCGGTGATTCGCTGTGGCAACAGCGGCTGGAGCGGTTGGATCGACGAGTTCGGCAAAATCCGCGGCGTGATGACCGACAAGCGCGACAGCATCTATTTCCGCGGATCGCAGACGTTTGAAATCACGCGCGACAGCCGCTGGGTGGAACGTCCGAGTTTTTATACGCAGCACGGCGATTGGTTCGTCGTGTTTTGTCTCGTATTGATCGGGCTCGGCGCCGGCGCGATCGCGTTTACGCCAGCACCCACACCGAAAGCCGACGACGACGAGCTCGAGCGACCGCGCGGACTCGGGCTGCAGTGAGATTGTCCGATCGGGAGTGACGCCACTCAAATGAGCAGAGAGAGTCGGCGCTTGACGGTGATTTAGCGATAAACAATCGATGGGGAGCGCGTCATTGCCCGTGCTGCGCAAACCCCGTTAGCATCGCTCCTAAAGTACGCCCCGGCGCTCTCCTTTGCATCATGATCTCTTACTCCTGCCCGTTTCCCGAAAACTTCACCTGGGGCGTTGCCGCCGCCTCGGCGCAAATCGAAGGCGCGGCCTTCACCGACGGCAAAGGAGAGTCGATCTGGGATCGCTATGCGCGCATTCCCGGCAAGGTGCTCAACGGCGATACGCTCGATGTCGCGTGCGATCACTATAATCGTTTCCGCGAAGACTTCGCGTTGATGCGCGAGCTCGGTGTGAAGAACTATCGGCTGTCGATCGCGTGGCCGCGCATTTTCCCGAATGGCGACGGCGAAGTGAATCAGGCGGGAATCGATTTTTATCACCGCTTGTTTGATGCGATGGCGGAGAACGGCATCACGCCGTGGGTCACGATGTTTCACTGGGACCTGCCGCAGGCTCTTGAAGACCGCGGCGGCTGGCCGGTGCGCGATACGGTCGATGCGTTTGCGAAGTACGCGGACACGATCGTGAAGGCGTTTGGCGGAAAGGTGAAAAACTGGATCACGCTCAACGAAATCCGTTGCTTCACGGTGCTCGCCTACAAACACGGCGGTCCGAAGGCGCCTGGTCGGCGTGAGAGCGATGCCGTGGTGAATCAGACGTACCATCACGCGTTGCTGTGTCATGGTCATGGCGTACGTGCGGTGCGTGAACACGGCGGCCCCGGTGCGCGCGTCGGGCTCACTGACAACTGCGATGTTTGCATCCCGGTTTCCGAAACACCGCGCGACATCGCGGCGGCGCGGCAGTGGTTCGAGCAGAAAAATCTGCACATCCTCGGCGCGATTTATGCCGGCGGTTATTCGGAGGAATATCTCAAACGCGAAGGCGCCAACGCGCCGAAATTTTCGCCCGACGATTTTAAGCTGATCAGCCAACCGACAGATTTTCTCGGGCTAAATATCTACACGGCCGCTCATGTGCGTGCCGCAAAAAGCGGAGGCTGGGAGGAAGTGAAACTGCCGACCAACTATCCGCGCGCCGACAGCGTGTGGCTCAACATCGTGCCGCAGTGCATCTACTGGGCGACGCGATTGGTGAAGGACGTTTACGGAGTCAGCTCGATCTACGTCACCGAAAATGGCTGCGGTTACGACGACGAACCGGTGATCAACGGCGAAGTGTTCGACCTGCATCGACGCGAGTATCTGCGCGCCCATCTGCGCGAGTTACATCGTGCGGTCTCGGACGGCGTGCCCGTGCACGGCTATTTTCTCTGGTCGTTTATCGACAACTTTGAATGGGAGGACGGCTATACGCGCCGTTTCGGTATCGTGCACTGCGATTTCGCGACGCAGCAGCGCACCCCAAAAGTTTCCGCCCGCTGGTACGCGCAAGTGATGGCGGAGAACCGTATCCTTTAAGTGAATACGCCATCGGCGTGGGAATGCCGCCGATGGTTGAGCTTACTCGCTTGCGCTGGGGTCGACGAATGCCGCCAGCGCGTAGATCAGCGCGGCGTTCCAGTTGATCGCGATTTCGTTGCGTTCGTAGCTGGCGAGTTCGTCCACCCAACTACGGCCATCTGGCCAGCCGCCGCCGACGAGATAACCGGGCCAAGCGGGTTCGCCGCGACGATCGTGGGGGTGTTGCGGGGGATTGGCACCAAGGCCCGTCACGTAGGAACGACCATGATAATTTCTTCCGAAAAGATGTCCGAGCGCATCCAGCGCGGTAGCGCGATAGCTAGGATCGGGATTCAGGCGATCGGCCAGATGCAGATGAAATGTCTGGCCGGCGACATTGCCGTTGCAGCCCCAAAACCAACGCTTCCTGGCAACGCCGAACGGGCGTGCATGCGGATTGTTGCGAGCCTCTTTTACGGCAGATTGCGCGCGCTCGATCACTTCGTTGGTGAGGCGTTTCACCAACCGTGGATCGCGGGGATCGTCGGTTTTGTTTTTGTATTCAGACAGTAAATACACGGAGAAACCGAGGTCTTGCACCTCCGCCCAGCTGGGGCCGTTTTCCGTGAAATGGAGCGAACGGGCGCGACGTTCGAATTCGCGCAGCGCGGCGATGTCGCCGGTGGCTTTCCACATTTCAGCCGCAGCCCAGAGTCGCGGAGAATCGTCGCGAGCTTCGTAGCTGCCGGTCTTGAATCGGCTCTGATCGGGGATGACCGGCTTGGGGTGACGTTGGAGGCAATCCCAGCTCTTCTTTGCCGCTTCGAGACAACGGTCGGCAAACTCGGCGTCGAACGGACGGAAGACGCGGGCGGCGTTGGCCATCATGGCTGTGAAATGCGCAGTCGCGGCGGTGCCCCAAGGCGCGAAATAGCGTTTCGATTGATCGTTGGCTGGCGGCCCCCAGTAGCTGAAATCGAGCGCGCTCAGTTTGTGATAAACGCGACCGTCCGCGAGCTGCATGGTGAACAGCCATTCAAGCTCCCAACGGACTTCGTCGAGAATATCGGGCGTGTTGTTGGTGCTTTCGGGGATGTTTGTATTCACGCCATGAATACGCTCTGGGAAATGCTCGAAGGCTTTCAGCATCAAGCCGACGGAGACGCCGGCGTTGACGACGTATTTGTTGTAGTCGCCTGCATCGTGCCAGCCGCCGACGGAGCGATGTTGATGCGGGCCGCCGCCGACGTGATCGAGCCAGCCGTCTTCGAGATGGCAGGGCTCCTGGTGATAGTGAATGCCCTGCCATTCGCCGCGGACTTCGGTCCCGCAGCGCCAGAGGTACATGGCGTGCGTGACGACCTCGAATGGGCTGTTCCAGACGTCGTTTCCTATCGAAAACTCCGCGGAGCGCTGAGCGTCTCTGGTCTCGATGACGTAACGGCCGGGTTCGGTGATGCTGCTGAAGTCGAGCGTGCGAAGACGCTCTTGCGTGTCGCTCGCGATCGCCCGCATCGGTTGACCAGCGGTGCCGCGATAAACCTCGCGCGTGTTGTCGCCTTCGATGCGAAGCACGCGAAACTCGGTGACACTCTCGAGGGCGGTGGCGTGTTTGATGGCGTTGGGGAGAAAACCGATGCTGTTGACGCGCACGGTCGCGGCGGGCCCGATGGGGAGCGGTGGGGCGGCGAACAAGGAGGTGGTTGCGAGGAGAAGAGCGAGGAAGCAGTGACGCATGGGGGAAGGGCGTGGAGGTGGGGGCGAAGCGCAACGCGGGTTTTAAGCTTGCGCGGAGAAAGAGAACGATTGATTTAGCCTTAAACCCGGCCCCTTTTTAGTACACAAGCTCAATTCCCCCGCCGGAGCCTTTCACGAGGACCGGGCTGATACTCTTTTCGCTTTATGAAATTTACCGATGGCCAATGGCTGCTCCAGCCAGGTGTGACCGCGCATTACGCGACTGAGATTCACGATGTCATGGTGCGTGACGGAGAGGTGGTGATTCATGCGCCGACGCGTCCGATCCGGCATCGCGGTGATACGTTGGGCGGGCCGTTGCTCACGGTGACGTTGAGTTCGCCGATGGACGATGTGGTCGCGGTGAAGGTGGAACATTTCTCGGCGGTCACGGACCGCAATCCGCGCATCCCATTGCAGCCGGTGGCGGAGCCCCGTATTGAGATTTCGGATACAAAAGAAGCGGTTGCTTTTCGAGCGGGCGGACTCACGGCGAGGCTGAATCGCAGCGAGTGGGGGATCACGTTTGAAGGTGGCGGCCGCACGCTGACCAAGAGTGGCTGGCGCGGTCAGGGTTATCTGCAAGTGGCGGGGCAGGGGAATTTTGTGCACGAGCAGCTGTCGCTCGGCGTGGGCGAGTGCGTGTACGGGTTGGGCGAACGTTTCACGGCCTTCGTGAAGAATGGCCAGGTGGTGGAGAACGTGAACAAAGACGGCGGCACCGCGTGCGAGCAGGCGTACAAGGCGATTCCGTTCTACATGACCAACCGTGGCTACGGCGTGCTCGTGAACAGCACGGGGCCGATTTCCTTCGAAGTCGCGTCCGAAAAAGTCGCGCGCGTGCAGTTCAGTCTGCCGGGAGAAAAGCTGGAGTACTTCCTGATCTACGGTCCGACGCCGAAGGATATTCTGCGCAAACTCACCGCCCTCACCGGACGTCCTGCGTTGCCGCCGGCGTGGAGTTTTGGTCTGTGGCTGACGACCTCGTTCACGACGAGTTACGACGAAGCGACCTGCGTGCAATTCATTGAGGGCATGAAGCAGCGCGATCTGCCGCTGCATGTGTTTCACTTCGATTGTTTTTGGATGCGCGAATTCGACTGGTGCAATTTCGAGTGGGATCCGCGCACGTTTCCCGATCCCGAAGGCATGCTGAAGCGGCTCCGCGCGCGCGGGCTCAAAATTTCGTTGTGGATCAATCCGTACGTCGGCCAGCGCTCGCGGCTTTTTGAGGAGGGGCGGAAAAACGGTTACTTCATCAAGAAGCTCAACGGGGATGTCTGGCAGACCGATTTGTGGCAGCCGGGCATGGCGATCGTGGATTTCACGAATCCGGATGCGTGCCGCTGGTACGCGGATCATCTGCGGCGTTTGGCGGCGATGGGCATCGACAGTTTCAAAACCGATTTCGGCGAACGCATTCCGACGGAAGGCGTGTGTTACCATGACGGCTCCGATCCGGCGGGGATGCATAATTTTTATCCGATCCTCTACAACCAAGTCGTCTTCCAAGTGCTCGAAGAGATTTGCGGGAAAAATCAGGCCGTGGTTTTCGCGCGATCGAGCTACGCCTCGGGGCAACGTTTCCCGATTCATTGGGGCGGCGATTCTTGGTCCACGCTCGAGTCGATGGCGGAGAGCCTGCGCGGCGGACTCTCGCTGAGCATGTGCGGATTTGGTTATTGGAGTCACGACATCGGCGGGTTCGAAGGACTGCCGCCGGCGGCGGTGTATAAACGCTGGCTGGCGTTTGGTCTGATGTCTTCGCACAGCCGTTTGCATGGAAGCTCGTCGTATCGCGTGCCGTGGAACTACGATGATGAAGCCTGCGACATCCTGCGTTTCTTCACGCGGCTGAAATGCCGGCTCATGCCGTATCTGTGGACCGAAGCGGTGACGGCGCATCGCGAAGGTATTCCGATGATGCGCGCGATGCATCTGGAGTTTCCGGATGATCCCGCCTGTGACACGCTCGATCGCCAGTACATGCTCGGCGGTTCTTTGTTGGTGGCGCCGGTGTTTTCAGAAGACGGTTGGGTGGATTATTATCTGCCGGAAGGCCGTTGGACGCATCTGCTCACGGGCGAAGTGCAAGAAGGCGGTCGCTGGCGTCGCGCGCAGCATGGCTTCTTGAGCCTGCCGGTGTTCGTGCGGCCGGGCACCGTGCTTGCTATCGGTGCGAACGATCAACGTCCCGATTACGACTACGCGGAAAACATCCGCTTCCAAGTGTACGAACTCGCGGATGGTGCGGAGGCAACGAGCCGCCTTTTCGACATCGATGGGGAAGAGGTTCTGGCCGCTCGCGTGAAGCGCGAAGGGAGCCGTTTGATTGCTGAAATCGCCGGAGAAAAATATCCTGCGTGGACGCTCAGCGAAGCCGTGCCGATGGCGACCAACGAACAGGCGGACGGCCGCGAAACGCGCCCCAAACACGTTTCTCTCACCGCAGGGACCAGGCGCGCTGAAATATGAGCAAGGTGCCGATTGGACAGAATTTTTTGAGTGATTTAACGTAAAATTATGCTACTGTAACGACACTCAGCTGCTTTCACCCCTTTTCGAGCCGGATGGTTTTTGGCGTACCCGCGCTTCATCCGGATCGGAACCCGATAACACCCCAACTATGAACATACGTAGATGCGTGCGCGCCTCGCAGGCGCTCGCAGTCGTATTGGCTGCACACGGAGGTCTGGCGATGGCGCAACAGACCCCGGCGGTATCCAACGCGGATACCCAGGAATGGACTGACGAAGAGACGGTCGTTTTGTCTCCCTTCGAAGTCACCACCTCAAAGGACAAAGGTTATAAAGCGACGAACGCCACTTCAGGTACGCGGCTAAATACCCCGATCAAAGATGTGCCGCTCAACTTGGAGGTCATCACCAATGATTTCCTGCGCGATACCGGTGCCAAGAGCCTTCGCGAAGGTTTGCGCTATTCCGCAGGCGTCGTGTTGGAGTCGCAGGCGGATGCGTTTGCGGAGGATGATGATAATGTCTCGAGTGCGGGCGCCAATGATCCTCGCGGTGTCACGCGTCGTGCCGGTGAATCCACGACCAAGCTTCGCGGTTTCGTCATCGATCAAGTGTTGCGCGATGGTTTCCGGCGGCAATATTCCGCCGATTGGATTAATATTGGCCGTGTCGAAGTGCTGCGCGGTCCGAGCGCGTTGCTCTATGGCGTGGGCAGTCTCGGTGGTGTTATTAACTACATGCCGAAACTTCCCGAGCGCGAAGAGAAGACTTACATCGGCACCAGTATCGGCAGTCACGGATTATATCGTGGCGAATTCGATGTGACCGGCCCGATGGGCACGGGCTCGTGGCGTCCGGCGTATCGTGTGACGGGCGCGTATCAGGAGCGGGGCGATTATACCGAGCATTATCGTGCGCGGCATTGGACGATTTCGCCGGTGTTTTCGTTTAATCCGTTCAAGAACACGACGATCCTGATCGATAATGAGTTCGGTGAATCCAAGCAGTTCGGCGTCGGTTTTCAGAACATCCGTTCCAATATCGGCAATCAAGCGGCGGCGCCCGGGCGCAACGCGGAGTGGCTTACCGATATCTCCAACGGCCTGATCAATACGCGTACCTTTCGCTGGTCGGGCCCGGATACTTATCTGCAGGGACCGTTTCGCAATACGATCATCGACGTGACGCAACGCGTCGGCGAAGACCTTTTCATCAAACTCGGCGTCGCACAGTCGGAATCCAGGTTTGATTCGCGTCAGATCAAGGCGGGTGTCGCGCCGGGCACGCTCGATGGTGCGAGCCTGCCGATTTCGACGATCTCAAATTATTACGAGCACGGCACAACGATGCTCGGCGGAACCTCATATAATATCCGCGATGCAATCACCCAGGCTTTGGCCAACGGCGATTTCAACGGATACAGCATTGAGGATATTTATAATAATCGGTCGATGAACTCTTATCGCGCCGACCGTTTGTACGGTTTTGTTCGCGAAGGTTTGTTTAACAAGGTCGGTACGAACACGGGGCCGCAGGTCAATGACCGCGCCATGATCTGGTATCAATGGCAGGATGAGAATGTGAAGGATCTGCGCGACCAGGTTCGCTTCGACGCGACGTACAACGTGGATGCCGGTTCGTTGGGTCGCCACACGTTCATCGTGGGCGCGCAGTATATGAAATTGAAGAAAACGCGCGACGAGTATGGTCCCGCGTATGGCTACACGAACCGCACCACGCAGGTGCCGGTGTCTGTGCAGAACTGGGAACGGTTCAACTTCAAGAATCCGCAGGATTACTCGGCGTTTCGCTACGGTGCGCAGGGCGACGGCGTGCAGGACGTACCGATGTATCATCTGTATAATACTGTGGAGCGTAATTGGGACCTTGGTTATTACGGCGTATACCAAGGTCAGTTTTTTAATGACCGCGTGACGCTGATCGGCGGTGCGCGTTGGGATCGTTCTGACGCACGCACGGTGCGCACATTTCTATATGAACAAGGGCGCAATCCGTCGATCAGCGGTCGCGGCACGGAAGGCACGACGGGCGATGTGCCCACGGCGACGAGCCCGCAGATTGGCCTGTCGATCAAGATCACCGACGATATTTCGGTATTCGGTGTTTATTCGGAAGGCGTCGTGCCCAATCCCTACGCCGCGGATGGCAACGGCAATATGCTCAAGCCGACCAAGGCGAAGAACAAGGAAGTCGGCGTGAAGTTTGATCTCGCGGATGGCCGCATCTCGGGAACGGTCAGCGCGTACGAAATCAAACGCACAGGTACGCCGAAGCTTGTTTGGTGGGCGCCGAATCCGTGGAAGTCGCGCGAGGACGGTTGGGATGAAACCAAGCCCAACGCCGTGCTTGGCGGTTTCGCGACCCCCGAAGCCATGTGGGCCGTCATTCATGGCACGGAGGGCCTGAACACCGCGCAAGGGCTCGAACTCGCGAAGCGCATTTGGTCGCCGGGCTGGCACGCGTTGCTCGATGAAATCTCGGGCGTTTCGGATGTGGCTAATGCCGGCGCGGGCCCTGAAGGGAGCCGCTTCTGGACCTGGGACAACAGCGGTTACGCGTATGCGGCGAATACCAACACGGAAAACTATGACCCGAACTACTCGGGCGATTTGTGGTTCCCGCTCTTCAACCTCAGCGATCCGGATGTGGTGAAAGCCTTCGATGCGATCTCCGCGTTGCCGGGCTGGAAGGGGAACTATTACACCGATGGCGGTAAGACATTCCGTTGGGCCGACGGCTCGGCGGGGTACACCAACGGCCCCGGCAGCAGCGGTGCATTTGTGCCGATGAACGACCAAGCGCGCGGCTGGGATGCGTCGGTGATTTTCACCCCCAACGACTCGTTGCAGATTCTCCTGAATTACGCGCATGTGAAACGGAAGGTTACGAGCCGCACGTATCAGTTTGTGAGCCTCGGTTATTGGCCTGCTGGCTGGTGGATGCAGAAGGACCAAAACTTCGGTACCTTCGGCCAAAATCGCAGCCCGCAAGAAGCGTATGAGGACGTCAACGACACCGCCACGTATCGCGTTGTCGTTCCCGACTACAACCAGCCGATGGACGACACGCCGGAAAACACCGCCAACGTCTGGATCCGTTACAACTTCGACGCGACCATCCCCGCTCTCAAAGGCTGGACGGTGGGTCTCGGCGGTCAGTGGGAAGACAAACGTCTTTGGTTCAGCGGATTTGGCGGCGGTGGTGGCAACATTGTGATTGTCGATGGCTCTACCGACGGCGCGGATCCGAACAACCTCGTGAAGTTCTACACCAAGGAGCGCTATTCGGTGAATCTCCTCGTCGAGTACCGCACGCGTGTCGCCGACAAATACAACGTCCGCGTCGCGCTCAACGCGGACAACCTCCTCGACGATCAAGGCCGCTACGGTCTCGTTTACGGCTCGGGCTCTTCGTACCGCCTCTCGTTGGGCGTGGATTTTTGAGCCGCCGAGTTCTTGGAAAGTTAAGCCCGCGTGGCGCGACCGCGCGGGCTTTTTCGCAGATGCATCCGTTGGTTTGATTGCTTGCCTCGACGGTAAACTCGACGCGTTATGCCGAAAATGCCCCGTCCAGCCAAACGTAGAGTCATCCGCGCCGCCACGCTGGCCGATGTCGGTCGCGAAGCGGGTGTTTCCGCCATGGCCGCTTCGGCCGTGCTTAATGGCGCCCGCACGTCGTCGCGCATCTCGACCGAAACGCGTGAACGCATTTTGGCCGCTGCGAAAAAACTTCGTTACCGTCCCAACGCCGCCGCCCGCGCGCTCGCCGAGCGCAAGATGAACACGCTGGGCGTGGCCGCGCTTTTCGACGAGTCGGGCGAGCTCAACCACTACTTTCTCGAAGTGTTCAACGGCGTGATCGAGGCCGCTGCGCATCACAACCAAAACACGACCGTCTTCACGCTGCACGATTGGGAACAGGACTTCGGTCGACTCAACGGCTTCTGCGATGGCCGGATCGACGGACTCATCTTGATCGGCCCGATCATCAGCCGCGAAACTGCCAAACATCTTCCCGAGCACACGCCTTTCGTGGCGCTGCACGCCAACGTGCCGATCCCCGGCGTGCTCAACATCGAGAGCGATGAAGAAGCCGGCGCGTATCAGATCGTGCGTCACATGATCGAGCTCGGCCACCGGCGTATCCTGCACCTCGCGGGTTTGTCGGGACTGCTCGGCGCGGAGCGTCGTCTCAACGGCTACCGGCGCGCACTCGCCGAGGCGGGGATTCCGTTTTCCTCGTCGCTTGTCGTCGAAGCCGGTTTTGGCTCGGCGGTCGCAAAACGCGCCATCGCGACGTGGCTGAAGAAAAACCGCAAGGAACCGCTTCCCGACGCGGTGTTTTGCGCGACAGATCTGGCCGCGGTCGGTTGCTTGGAAGCGCTGGCAGAGGCGGGCTTGCGCGTGCCGGATGACATTTCGGTGACCGGTTTCGATGACACGCTTGCGGCGCGCACGACTGTGCCGCAGCTCACGACAGTGCGCCAGCCGCTCCGCGCGATGGGGATTAAAGCCGTGGAGTGTCTGCTCGCGCGTATCCAGCAGCACCAAGGTAAAGCCGATCACACGGAGCCCAAACCGCTGGTTTTTCCTGTCGAGCTCGTGGTGCGTGGTTCGGTGCGCGATTTGCGGAAAAAATAAACCGCCGGCGCGCCGGCGCGTGTTTCGCGGAGCCGTCCTTTCCCGTTGCCTAGCGGTTCACGGTTCGTGTTTATCCCGTGCGCCTCATGAAAGTCACCGGCCTCGCCATCGTCCCGCCTCCGTCCGCTGCCGATCAGCCCAAAGTCACGCCTGAGCTCCTGGCGTCTGTGCTGGCGCGTTATTCACGCAGCAACGAAGGGCTTGCGGCCATCTTGGCGAAAGTGGACCTCGCCAATCCCGAAGCGTCGATCGACCGCATTTTGAAATTTGTCGATTACGGCCACGCGTCGATCGGCGGGCTCACCGGCGGTATCGCCATCGCGCTCGACGACATCTCGATGTGGCTCGCGTATAAAATCTTCGAGATCGCGCAGATGGCCGACGGCCAGGAATCGAGCACGCGATACATCACGATGGATGCCGCCAATTTGCCGACGCCGGCCGAACTGGGCATCCCCGACGATCTCGCGACGCGCTGGCAGGCGGTGATGGCCAAAGCGTTTGCCGCGTATAACGCCGAATACGCGCGCCTCGATGCGCTCGCGACGGAGCAACCGTCCTTGGTGCGTTTGCCGGCCGATGCGAAACCCGCCGTCGTCACGCGTCTGCGCAAAAACTACGCGCTGGATCGCGCCCGTTATTTTATCCCGTTCGCCACACGCACGAATCTCGGTCTCGTGCAGACTTCGCGCATGTGGGCGCAGACGGTGAAACACCTCGATTCGTTGCCACATCCCGAAGCGCGCGCAGCCGCCGCGCTGATCCGCGAGGAGTTATTGAAACAATCGCCGCGACTCATGCGGCATAGTTTCGCCGAAAGTTCTTATCAGGAACAGGCGCGCCAAGAACTCGCCGCCAGCGTGAGGCTCGGCCGCGAACGTCTCTCCACCGCGCCGCTCGCCGATGAGGTGTGGGTGCACGTCGATCGCGCGACACCGCCGTTCTTGCCCGAGGTGCAATCGATCACCGAAGCGCTGAGGCATCGCCCGAATCGCTACGCGCAACACGGCGCGGCTTCACGTCGCATGCGCGTCAGCTTCGCATGGAACAATCTCGCGATCGCCGAGCTGCGCGATCTCAACCGCCACCGCACGGGCCATCGTTACACGCCGCTCATTCAGGCCGGTTTTTATCTGCCGCCCGAAATCGCGCACGGGAATCACGCGGCGCTGCTCGACGAACAAGCGGCGCTCACACGCGAACTGCTGGAGCGCGGATCGCCCGCATATGTGTACTCGCTCTTGCTCGGCGCGCAGACGCCGTTTGAGCACAGCACGCACGCGGACAAGTTCATCTACGAAGCCGAACTGCGCACCGGTATGGGTGCGCATTTCCGCTATGCGGAACACCTCAGCGCGACGCTCCGCGAGTTCTTCAAACAAGTGCCCGAAGCGCGCGACTGGGTGGTCGAAGGCACCGCCGAACCGGAATAAAACTCGTCGACGTCAGCGTCGCGAGGATTGGGGCAATGCTCCGCATTGTCCGTTGTGTTATGCGCTGATTCGCGCAACGCGTTTACCGCGCTCTCAGCGCTCGCGACGCACGCGTTCCTTTTCGTCTTCGCGTTCTTCTTCGAGACGGGCGCGTTCGCTCGCGAGCTGTTGCTTGAGTTGCTCGCTTTCCGCGTAGTTGCCCTCGGCGAGGGCGGCTTCGAGCTTTTGCTTCAGGAACACCTCACGCTCGGCGATCTTGCCTTTGTAGATCGTATCGATCTCCGCGAGACGGGCTTTCTGTTCAGGCGTGAGCGGCTTGCCGGCGTCGGGGTCCGACTTGGCGAGGCGTTCCATGGCGAGTTCGTAGGCGCTTTTCATAGGGGACAAGTTCAGCCCAAATGCACACCCAAGACAAGCGCGAGTCCCGTCAGCACAAACGGCGCCCAGAAACCGCCACCGCGCCGTTCCCAACGCAGCGCATAGCCGGCGATCATCGCGCCGATCACCAATGCGAGCGATAGATAGCCTGCGGCGCTGGAGCGAAATTGCAGCGTCCAGAAGAAGCCGGGAATTTTGAGCAGCCACGCGATGACCGCATCCATGCCGACCAGCACGATCGCTGCGGCGTGATTGAACAAAATCGCGCCGCCGGCCCATCCCGCGAGTCCGCAGACAAGCGACAAAAATCCGCTCAAGATCGCGAGCGACGATACGGGGATCAGGAGAAGATTCGCGAGAAGCCCGCCCGGCGTGAATAATTGAAAGAAGATCACACCACAGATTGAGCTCACGAGAGTCGTGGCGAGACCGATGGCAAGCGCGTTGCGCACGACCCGCCAGAGAGCTTCCGCAGCGCGATGCCAGCGTGACCACGTAGCCTTGGGCAGATCGCGGAAGAGCGCCCAGTTTTCGTCCCAGTACGCAGCAAGCGGCAGCCCGAGCAGCACGATTGCGGCGACGGTGCCGTACGACATCTGAAAACTCGCGCTGAAAAGCTGCATCGGATCGCGCAGCAATCCGACGAAGGCCGCGAGTGCGAGCGTCGCGACCGGATTGATAGGGAGCCGCGCAATCATCGCTGCCTGCGCGAGCGTGATCATAAGAAACGCGCGCACCGCCGATGGACTCGCGCCCGTGATGTCCACGTACAACCAAAGCGCTACCACGCCGATCAAAAACCGAATGAGGGCCGGCAGCCGCAGCAACGCGAGCGAGCCATGGATCGCGAGTGCGATCACGCCGATGTGCAGCCCGCTGATCGCAAACAAGTGCATCGTGCCGCTGCGGAGGTATTGATTGCGCTGGTCTTCGCTCAACTCATGTTTTTGCCCGAGCAGCATCGCGCGAAACACGCCTGTGAGATGATCGTGCTTGTCGAGTCCGAGCGACAAGATCGCTCCGAAACGCGCCAGGCTCCGCTCTCGAAAACGCGCATATGCCGACGGCTCGCGCACGACGGAAAGCACGCGACCTCGCGTCAGCCGGAAATTCACGCCGGAAGCGTTGAGAAAGCCTTCAAACGATCCCATGGCCGCATCGAGCGGCAGCGTTTCGATCACGCCAATGACGGCGATCTCGGTATCACGGGAAGGAGGGGCTGCATCGGAGGCTCTCGTCAGCGAGAAATACACGCGCTGTCCGCGCAAGTCCTGGAGATGTGTATCCGAAGATCGGATACGTGCGATTCCCGATAGGCGGCGGGGATCGGAATTGAAGGTTCGCTCGACTTGCAAGGTCAGGCGCGCTTCGCGTGGCGGCAGTTTGTCCCACGCGGCGATTCGTGCACGGTGAAGCAGGTAAGCGCCGGCTCCCGCGCAAAGAAGCGCGACGGCGATGAGCAGCGCCCAGCGACGAAACTGTGCCGACCAGATCGTTGCGCCGATGACACAGAGCAAAGCGGCGCCGAGCGGCCAGCCCACGGGAAGCGACGGGGTCAGCGTCCTCGCCGCAACAATTCCTCCCATGAACGGCAGCAGCAGCCACAACACCGGCGCCCGGTGACGGAGACAGCGCGCGATCATGGCGCGTTTTCAACCGAAGCGATCGGCGCGAATCGACGCTAATTTTTACCGATGTTTCCCCGCCGCGGAGGCGCAGAGAAAATGGCTTAAGGCGCGTGGAGCTGTGCGGCTGAGATGGGGGAGATGCAGCGAGAGCTGTGCTTGCTTCAGTTGCTGTCCGCCTCCGCGTTCTCTGTGTCTCTGCGGCGAAGGATTTACGCGAGGCTCAGTGCTCGCGGCCGGCGGCCCAGAGGAGACCGCGGGCAAGGAGGTCTTGGAAAACGGGGTCTTCCCACGTCGCGTTGCCGTGACCGAAGGTCGTGCCGAACACACGCGCGCCGTGATAGCGATTGGTCCAGATGACGGGATGGCTTTGGCCGTCCTTTTCACTCGTGGAAACCGCAAGTGCTTCGGCGCTGGGCCAGAGCTTTTCGATGATGTAGAGTTCATCGATCGGCGTGACCCAGGTCTCAGGAAAGTTCTTTAGCGCCGGATGCGTGGGCACCAGCGGATGCACGCGGTAGCGGCTTTCGTGATCGTGGCGATGACTCGTGACGCCGAGGAATTCGCGCCAGTCGTCGATTTGCGCCGCGCGATACGTATGCATGGCGCAGTGAATCACGAGCGCTGGTTTTCCGGCGCGATGCGCAGCGGTGATTTTTCGGATGTAGTCAGGATTCGTCGTGTCGGCGAAGCAGGCATTGTGAACAACGACATCGTAAGGCGCCGCCCAATCGGGTTTGTCGTAGAGTGAAATCTCCGCGCGCGTGCCGGTGCCGCCTTCGTTGACGATAGTCCATTCGACGTGGGCGAGACGCGCGGCGGACTCGGTGAGGATTTTGGTCTGCGTGGGATAATCGTGACAGCAACCGCCTGTGATGAGCAGCGCGCGCAGAACGGACGGCGGAGTGGGCGTTGTTGCGTCGGCGGCTATGCCGAACGGAACGATGCAGGCCGCGAACAGGGTAACGAGAAGGCGGGAGATCATGCAGGACGGTGAACCGAGTTATCCGGATGCGTCGAGGACGCTCGTGAGTTCGGCGCGGTCGATCCAAAGATCGGCGGAAAGATTTCTGATGGGAAAGGCGTTGAACGCGGGTTCGCAGCCTGCGAGGCATCGATAATCGAGACCAAGGCTTGTCGCGAGGCGCGCGTAAAGCGGCGAAGCCCAGTTGCGTGGAAGCAATTCGATCACACACGTTCGCGGCCGGCAAAAAACGAGATTGGCGAGTGCGGCGCCGTGGACACCGACGATGCTTTTGGCGGAGGCAAACAACGCCGCTTGTTCGCGCACGGTGAGTCCATCCATGCGCACTGTGCGGAATCCGCGCTGGGCGAGATGCGCGCTGATTTCGTCTTCGTTGAGTAGTTGTCGCGCGGATACACGGCCCCGCACGACGAAGAGGTGGTCGTGCGGCTGAGTCGTCGGCGCGGAGAAAAGTTGTCGAAGAAAATCGCCGGGCCAACAAGCGGCCGCCGTGAAGCTCGCGGTGGGAGGTTGCGAGACGACCAGTAATTTTTCGCAACGAATGCGGCCTGCGCCGGCGTGGACGCGTTTCTCGCGCGGGACGCCCAGCGCGTCGAGCGACTCGGCGACGTAGGGGCGATCGGCGGGCGGCACGATCCAGTGATCGATCTGTTTCGCATGCGCGAGCAACGGTGAAGCGCGTGTGACACCCTGCCAGAGCCAGTGAAAATAGTTGGTGTGATTTGGCATCGCGAGCGACGCCGTGGTGCCGGCGAGTGTGCGTGTCGCCGACGTGTCGTTGGCGGCCGCGCATGCTTGAACGCGCCAGTCGTCGTCGGTGGGCTCGGTGAAAATATCGTTGAGCAGGTGTCCATCGGCGGTGCCGATCCAGCCCTGCGTGCCCCACACGACGGCGTTGCGCAGCGTCATCTGATAAAACGGCGCCGACGAAATCGTTTCCACACGATCCCAGAGCCGGCGCGCGCGACGAGGCGCGACGGGAATGGGATCAAAGCGATGCGTGAGCGCGGGCGTGATTTCGCAGTAATTTTCTCCGACGGATTTGCCCGAACAGAAAGGGATCGGCGGCGAGAACGGCGCAGGGCGCGCGGCGAGCAGATGATGTTTGGCGACGCGCGGCACCAGCCAGAACCAGCCGGCGCGATGGCGCGGTCGCGGGGAAAAGAATAGGGGCCACTTCTTCGTCACGCGCGATGTGTTTCAGGTTTTTTTTTGAGAAAAGGCGATTTTCCAAAAACGTTTGGTCAACACCAGGGGCGGGTGGAAACGACAGGCGCGGGCAAGGCTGCGCAGCGCTTCACCGCGCGCGCCTTGTTTGACGAGGCGCGATGCGTTGGAAAGTTCGGTGGCCGAAATGAAGAGACCGATGAAATGTCGGCAATGCCACCAATCGGACCAGTGATTGGGCGCAGGCGCATAACCGAGATGTTTGTGGAGAAGGCGAAGGCCGTTTTGAAAATGTCGTCGCGTGTTCTTCGACGAATTTTCCGCGTGGCAGCGGTAGTGCAGCGCGAGTCGATGCTCGTAGAGGAATCGCCCGCGATCGGCCAATCGTATCCACAAATCCCAGTCGTCCGTCGCCCACAGCGATGTGTCGAGTCCGCCGATGGCCACGAGATCGTCACGGCGAATCAGGGTCTGCCCGGGTGTCACGATATGATTGCCGCGAAGAAACGCGCGTTTGGCTTGTCCCGACGGACCTCCGTGCTCCGGCGCGCGATAGCCGGGGCCGCCGTCGCCGAATGACTCGGAAAATCCGTAAACCAGCACGGCGTCCGGTTCGCATTCGAGCGCGGCGACCTGCCATGCGAGTTTGTCGGCGGGCCAGAGGTCGTCGTCGTCGAGAAATGCAATGTAGCGACCGCGCGCGAGACGGAGTCCGGTGTTGCGCGCGGCGGATTGGCCGGCGTTGGGTTGCTCGAAATAACGGATGCGTCCGCTTTCGCGCCAGGGCCGCAAACGCTCGGCGGTGTTGTCCGGTGAGCCGTCGTTGATCACAATGATCTCGTGGTCGGTGAATGTCTGCGCTTCGACGGAACGCAGCGCGTCTTCCACGTAGTGCTCGTGTGAATACGTGGGAACGATGACGGAGACAACGGGCGTGGAGCCGTTCATACGGCGGCAACAGCCTCCAACTGCGGATCAGGACGCGTGTTCATGGCGCGCAAGACGCGGGCGGTGGCTTCGAGGTAGGCGTGACCCCAGCGCTGACAGGGCTCGAGATGGCTGCCCTCGGCCCATTCGTTCCATGCATTGATGAAGATGAAATCCTCGGATGGCGAAGGCGGTTGAAAACGTTTCACCGCAGCTTCAAGCCACTGCGCGTAGAGATCGGGCGTGGATCCGTGAAAGATGCGTGCGCCCGATTTGCGTCGCGCGCTGTTGTCCCAGCTCGGCGTGACGCCGGGGAAGCGCAGGTAAGACGGCACGGGTTTCGCGAGCATGGATTTTATCAGGTCGGTGTAGTGGTACACGATGTCCTGGCCGAGCGCGGGCTGCGCGGAGAGACCGAGCTTGCGAGCGATTTTTCGCCAAGGCGCTTGGCCGCGCATCGGCAACGGACGCGGCAAATGGCCCCAATCGGGCGCGAACTCTATCGCGGCTTCGAAGCCCGGAATCAAACCGCCCGGGCCGTTGGCGGCGGTGACTTCGACGTACGCGAGATACAAGCCGGGTAGACCCGCCGCGCGCGCAAGCGTTTGCCAGCGTGCAGCGGTTTCGCTGGGCGAGGGAAGTTGATGTGCGCGGTAAACGATGAAGAGCGGCCGGCCATCGATCGTGATGTAGCGCGGATCGCGAAATGCCGGCAGCAAGGCGCGGAAATGGGCTTCGTCATCCGCAGCCGAATACGTTTGCGCGACGAGAATCTGGCGGTCCTGGCCGTCCCACGTGCGGCTCCAGTTTTCGTTGGCCCAGCAGAGGCAGAAAGGGAAATCAGGACGGCGGTTTTGAAGTAATTGCTCGACGGGACGCTGCAGCAGACGTCGGCCCTCGAACCAATAATGATAATAGCAAAAGCCTTGGATGCCGTACTGACGGGCGAGGGCTGCCTGCGCCTCCTGAACCTCCGGCACGCGCAGATCGTAGAAACCCAGATCGGCGGGCAGATGCGGTTGGAGATGATCGCGGAAACGCGGACGGGCGTTGACGACATTCCGCCACTCCGTGAAGCCGCGACCCCACCATTCGTCGTTTTCAGGAATGGGGTGAAATTGAGGAAGGTAGAACGCGATGGGACGGATGTGTCTCATGGTTTGCGGGCTTGGATCACCCATTGGTATCCGAAAAGTGAGGGCCAGATTGCAGAAAGATGACGCACACAGACCGATCGAAAACGCACTGGTGCCCAACGCCATGGACGCCAGGTGAAATATTCCGGAGCATCGGTGCCCGCGCTGGCTTTGGCCGCGGTGATGACGAAGCCGTGTTGCTCGAGTAGTTGGCGCAGCGTCGCCCGTGTGAACCAGCGCAGATGCGTGGCATCGCGGATGCCGCAAGCGTCGTATTCAAATTTTCCCGAGAAAATCTGCCAGCGCATGATCCAGTGCACGGCGTTGGGCACGGAGACGACGAGTGTGCCGCCTGGCTTCAGTGCCGAGTGAGCGAGCGCGACCAACGCGCCGGGATCGGGAACGTGTTCGAGCACGTCGGCCATCAAGACGACGTCGAATGGTGGTTCGCTCGCGATGAACTCCGGCGAAAGATAACCGCAAAAAACCGAAAGCCCGCGTGCGCGTGCGAGTTGAGCGCGTTCGGCGTCGGGTTCGATGCCGACGACGGTGTTTCCTTTGTCGCGATTGGCGATGAGCGAAACCGAGCCTGTGCCGCAGCCGACATCGAGCACGCGGCTACGCGACGGGATGAAACTGCGTATCAACGCGGCGCCTTCATGCGGGTCATCCGTATGTCCATCGTAACGCAGCGCGCGGGGCGTCGCGGATAAAAGACCGGCACTGGATCGATCCGGGGACTCGGACATGGAAGTGCTGGCGTAAACGGCGAAGCGGTGCGCTAGGTAGTCACGCAGTGACGCCAAAGTTCCCTGAAAAATCCCTCCGGGCGAATCCATTTTTCAAATAGAGCGCGGCAGAGCTTCTGTTTTTCAGCGAAGGCTTCAGGCGTGAGCGCGGCATGCGCTTCGAGCACGCGTTGGCCCAAAACAGGCAGATCGGCCTCTTCCACCCACAAGCAGGCGGCCTGCCAGTCGACCCATTGATCGTAGGGCAACACGCACTGCGTGTTTATAAACAGCGGAATGCGGCCCAGACTGATGGCCTCGTAGAAACGGATGGAGCAATTCGCCAAACCGCGCACGGACAGCGCGTAGTCGCAAGTGTCCAGATTTTCGATGAACTCGCGGCGTTGCTGCGCCGCCGATTCCGGCGACCCGCCCGGTTGGAGAACACCCCAACGGTTAAAGGCGAACTGATCGCGAAGGATGAATCGACCATCCACGCCCGGCGTGCGGCGAAGATGGCGGATGGCCTGCACACGTGCGGCGTGGGCGATGAACTCGCGGCGTCGTTTGAAAAGTCCCGCGCGAAAACCGAGATAGCGCGCGACTTCGCGCAGCGTGCGGCGCGACATGCGACAACCGAGCGGCGGCGCGTATCCGCAGAAGCCTACGCTGGGCACGTCGGTTTTCGGACGAAGCCGGAGCTGACCGTTGAAGTTTTTCTCCAGGAAATCCTGGCTGAACGTGGGGATCGCGAATTCATTGGGCTGGCGCGTGTCGCTGTAGAGCGAGAAGCGAAACACGATCGCGTGCGCGGGCCAGTTCATCGGTTCGTCGTGATCGGAATCGAAGAAGAGGATGATCTTTTTGCCGAGGCGCTGCGCCTGATCGATTTCGTTTTGCGCAAACGCGCGCACTTGTTCGTTGCCGCGCGTGTATTTCCACGAAACCGCCAGCACGCACACGTCCGCATCTTCCGGGCGGTCGACCAAGCTGTACGGATGCGAGCGATCCGCGGCCCACGCGTCGAATTGACCGCGGTGAAGCGAATTGGCGTCTTCGAACGGCAGCCCCCACCAGGGCGACAGAAACGGCACATGCGGAATCTCGCCGGGAAAGCGTCGGGCGAATAGTTTCATGGGTGTAACAACAAAGTGGATACAGCTAGCGGAGCAGAAAGATCCAATGGCGGAGCGACCACGGCCACGTGCGCCAGGCGGAGCGAAATAACTGGCGTGCGCGTTGCGGATCGGTCGCGCGAACGAGCCGGCCTTCGGTGAGCCGCGCCTCGGCTAGCAGCCGTTTGCGCAGAGATGGAGGGATGTCGGGCGCGGTTGCGTGCTTCTCGTAGAAGCGCACGGTGTCGGCCGCGACGCGCAACGTTTTGGTCATGCTGCTGCCTTCGTGTTTTGTGTAGCGGCAAGTGACGGCGCCCGTGCACGCGAGTTTGCCGCCGTCGGCCATCGCACGAAACCAGTAGTCGCGATCTTCGCCGATGCGCAGCGATTCATCGATCAAACCGGTGCGTTGCACCGTCGCGCGTGTGAGACCGACGCACGACGAAGTCTGGATAAACGAATGCTCAAACAACCAGCGCCGTGGTTGGGCGACCCACTCGCCGGGCGGCACGTAATGGCCGCGCGAGACGTTGTTATCGCCGTCCCAAATCTCGATCCCGGAAAACGCGAGCGACGCACCGGCTTCGAAGGCCGCGGCGAGATGCGCCAGATGGTCGGGCTGCCAATGATCGTCGGCATCGAGAAACGCGACCGCATCGCCCGTGGCGAGCGCGAGCAGGCGATTGCGCGCGGCGGCGACACCGCGGTTTTCGCCGAGGTTTTCGTACACGACGTTGTTTTTGGGATACGCCTGCACGAAGTCGCGCACGAGCGCTTCGGTGCCGTCGTTCGAGCCATCTTCGACGACCACGAGTTCCCAGTCGCTGTGCGATTGCCTGGCGACACTCGCCAGCGCGCCCGGCATGAACGGCGCGGCATGATACGCAGCGATGAGCACGCTGATCTTCACGCGCGACCCTCCGCAAACGCGAGCCAGGCGAGACTGCGTGCGAGTCCGGTGGCGAACGTGACCGGCGCGCGATAATTCAACGCCTGCGCGGCCTTGGTGTGCGGGAGTTTCACGCGGCACTGCTGCAACAACACCAGCTCCTGCGTGACGCGTGGTCCCGGCGCGGCGGGCAACGTCCACGCGTCGACCGCGGGAGGACGCTGCGCGGCGACGAGGAGATTTTTCACGGTGCGCTTGGCGATGCCCGGTACGAGCGGGAGCACGCTTTGCACGGCGGGCGTGGCGGCGAGCGATTGCAGACGCACCGCGGTGCCAGGAGTGAAATCAGGAATGTTTTTCAACGGCGGAATCGTTGCGGGATCGATCCCAAGCGCGGTGGCGACACCGCCGTAGAACTCGCGCCACGTCACCGTTTCTTCATCGCCGACGAGATATGCGCCCGCGTGTTTGGCGTCCGCGGTGAGCGCGGCCTCCACGGCGGCGACGAGATTGTCGACGTAGATGCTGTTGCAAATGCCGCGGCCCTCATCGAGCAGCCACGCGCGACCACTGCGCAGATCGGTGGCGAGATCGGTGATCCATCGCGAACGCGGGCCAAAAACGACGCCCGGTCGCAACGCGAACCCGGCGAGTCCGTGACGCTGACAAGCGGTGTGAAAACTGCGCTCGGCACGGATTTTCGCGTCGTTGTATTCGAGCGCGTGGCCGGTGTGCAGCGGTGAAGATTCGTTGGTGCCGGGTTCGGGCGACTGTCCATGCACGGATGCGGTGCTGAGATAAACCACGCGTTTGATGCCCGCGCGTGCCGCGGCCTCGGCGAGGATCGCGGGCATGGCTTCGATCTGTCGCGGATCGCCGATCGCGGCGTGCACGATCGCGTCGCAGCCAGCGAGCGCTTGCGCGAGACTGTTGGCATCGAGCGCATCGCCGATGCGCCAATCGATCGCAAAGCGCGCGGGCAACGCGAGACTCACGGGACGTCGCACGATGGGCGCGACTTCGTTAAGACCGCCGAGGTGAAAATGTTCAACCAGGCGCGTGCCGATAAAACCGTTGGCTCCGATGATCGCGATTTTCATGGCTGGGCGGCGAGCTGACGGGCGCGTTGAGCTTCGGCTTCCGTGAACCACGGCTGCTCGAGCCATTGACGCTGCCGGTAACACGATTCGATGAGACGCAGCGAACGCAGACCTTCTTCACCGGGCACGCGCACGGTGTCGGTCCCGCGAATCGCGCCGAGCACGTTGCTCAATTGCAGAATAAAACTCTGCGGATTCGTCGGCTGAAGAACATCGCCTGCCGGTGAAGACGAAGGCGGTGTGATGAGTTGTCCGCGCAGCGCGGAAGGCGTGCCGGCGAGTTCGACGGTGAGGCCGTTGGCGTCGTTGGTTTTCCAGCGCACCGAACCGCGCTCAAAGTGAAAATGGTATTCGTTGGCCGTCGCCCAATCACGGCTGAGATGTACGCGACCCTGCGCGCCGTTTGCGTAGTGGAGATCGACGACAGAGTTGGTTTCAAGACCGCCCATCGCATCGTCGCGATACGTGAAACGTGCAGGCTCGCCGAGCCACCACAGCAGCAGATCGAGGACGTGCACGCCGATGTCGAGGAGCACGCCCCCGGGCGTCTGCGCTTTGTTGAAAAACGACGGCGTGGCTGCGGGCCAACGGAACGGACCGCCCTCGGCGATCGTGAAACGTTTCAGCGCGCCGAGCTGACCTTGGTCGAAGATCGTTTTGAGATAAACGCTCGACGGGAAGAAACGTTTGTAGAGGCCGACCGCCAGCAGGCGCTGTGCATCGCGCGCGGCGGCGATCATGCGTTCGCATTCGGCGGTGTCCGACGCCATTGGTTTTTCGCACAGCACATGCCAGCCGCGGCTGAACGCTTCGAGTGTTTGCGCCGCGTGAAAACGCGGCGGCGTGGCGATGATCACCAGACTGCCGGCGGGCGCGTCGCAGTTGACGAGCGCATCGCAGCCACGCGCTTCGGGAAACGCACTGGCGAGCACGCCGCGAGCGGCGGTCGACGGATCGACGAGCGTGTGGACAGCCAGTTCTCCGCGCGCACGCAATGCACGTAGCGTGGGCAGATAAAAGAGCTGCGACACAGCTCCGCAGCCGACGAGAACGACGGGGATGGGCGGGGCGGCGTTGGCGGATGAGGAGGACACGGCGAAGCGGAGAAAAGCGGTCGGCGGCGCGGCGTCGAGTTTTAGCGCGCGGCCGATGCTGGTGTTGCCAGCAGTTGCGATTGAAACGTGTGCTGTATGGTTGTTGGCGAAAACTCGCCCTCAGCGAGGGCGCGAATGCGTTGAATCGCCGCGGCGCGCGAAATGGGATCGCGCAGTTCGGAAGCCCATTGCGCGAAGCGCGGCATCTCGGCGGCGGTGAAAAAGTCCGGAAACGAACGACGCGCCGCCCAATGCCCGATGCAGCTGGCTGCGGGCGCGACGAGTGCGCAGGGCAGGTGCAGGTGCGAGTATTCGATGAACTTGCTCGGATAACTCGTCGCGATCCACGGCATTTCTTCGACGGTGCGCGTGTAGGCGACCAACAAACCGGCGGCGTGCTGACGCAGATGAGCGAGCGCTTCGCGATTGGTGGGGAAAAGCGGCAGCCAGTCGACGGGTGCTTCTGCGCGAAAAGCGCGGAGCTCGGGCGAGTCTTTGCAAATCAGCACGAGGCGCGCGCCGACGGAGTCGAGCGTGCGTGCGATTTCCGACATGAGCGGATACTGCGGAGCCCACACATGGCCCGCGTAGTAAACTTTTGGATACGTAAGATCGGGTTCGGCAGGTCCGGGAGGCGTCCAACCTTCGGGAATAGGCGGAAGCACGTGCCGTTTCTCGTCGGGCACGTCGTACACCGCGGCGAGTTCGGGGGACACGAACCAGTTACGATGACTTTGCCGCAAGATCCACGCGTGGCGCTGATGCAGGCGACGACGCTCCTCGTCGGTTTTGGTGAAGGCCGCGGCATCATCGTGCACGAGCAGCGAAAGTGGCGTGCCTGTTTGCCGAGCGAAATGCGCGGCGATCTCGGTCGAAAAATCGGCATGCGCGGCGAGATAACCAAAGATCGCATCCGGCGGCTCGGCAGCCGTCGCGCGGCGGCATTCGCGACCGAGCAACCACGTGCGAATGCGGCGCGACAATGCGTTGTCATGTCGAAACGGCGGCCACCACGGACGGCGCAGGGGAAGATGCCGGATGGTCCAGCCTTCGGCCTCGCACGCGGAAGTATCCTGACCTCCCTCGGGAATGAGCGTGATTTTCCAACCGTCGGCCGCGAGACGGCGCAGATGCCGGAGCACGATGATCGGACTGCCGGTGCCCTCGGAGGGCGTTTGGCCGATGTAGGTGATTCGTAACGGACGCGGGGAACTCATGTGGCAACCAACGAGCGGCGGACGGGCAAAGGCGCGTTGAAAAGCTGACGGTGCATGGTGTCGAAATACGCCCAGTTGTTTTCGCGACGCACGAGATTGAGTCCATCCGCGAGTGCTTTGTAGCGGTGGCAAACATCCACCGCAGCGGCGAGCGTTTCCACGCGTGATTCGCCGTGAAGTTCGAGCAGGAGGAAATCGACATGCAGGCGGCCTGTATCCGGTTCGTTGATACGTTGGTAGAGCGTGTAGTCCATGACCCAGCGGCTGGGCGGGATCATCATGATGTCGCTCCAGTCGATCGGCCAGAAATGCGTGCCATCGTGGAGAAACACCGGCGCCTGCCACTGACCGGGCGTCCACGGTTCGGAAAAAATGACCGCTTCGTACTCCGCGAAGAGCTGGTGGTAGTTTTCTTCCGGCAGACCGAAGGCGCGCAGATCCGCTCGGGTGCGTTCGATCTCGCGGCGTGCGACGGATTCGGAATCGGCGAGCGAGGTGATCGAAAGGCGCGCGCGCGCCACGATGTCCGGGAAGTCGTGGATGAAGTCGGCTTCGGCTTTCCACGCCAGTTCGCGCCGCGCGAGCTCCCAGCGGTCGTTTTCACTCTCGCCGAGAAACGGCATCACGTAGAAGGGGCGACGCAGCCGTCGGGTGTCGGCGAACACGACCTCGGGCACGCGAATGCCGGCACTCGCGAGCTGGCGAAGCCGAGCGACTTCGCGTTGAAGCACGTACTTCCAGGAAAATTCCAGACCGGCGAATTTCGCGACGCAGTGCCGTCCGCGAAACGTCACGTCGAACGCCTGGCAGCACCAACTGTGAAAACGACGACGAACTTCCGCCTGAGGATCGTAGGAGCGAAGGATTTTTTGCGCGCCATCGACATCGAGCGGTGCGGAGGACCAGACGGATTTTTGAAGGCCGGCGAGGGTATTGCGGGCGACGCGGCGCCAAAGGGGAACCATATCGATGCGCAAAGAAAGCTAGATTTTGGCGGAGTCGGAGGGTGTGACCGCGGCAAGGCGGTTCCCGAAGCTGGATGTTGAATTCGACATGAAGGCGAACGATGACGCTACGAGCGCGTCACACGTCGCCGAATATGTCGGGGCATTTGCCGAAGGAAAGACGCAAGCGGACGAAGCATGAGAAAAACGCGCTCGGGAACCACTCGCGACCGACGAATGGAGACGGCTGCATCCACGAGGTAGTTGAAATAACGCTCCGGTGCAAAAAACGTCTCATAGGCGAGACGCGCCTTGCGCCCGCGCTCTTCAAACTCCGGCTCGATGGCGCGCACGCGCTGCTCGACCGAGGCGATGTCTTTTTCTGCGATAAAGAGCGCGAAGGACGACCAGTCAGGACCTTCGCAGGGAATCCACGCATCCGCGATGATGATGGGGGCGATGCCGAGTTTGAGCGCTTCGAAAAGCCGGATGGAGTTGGGGCCGGCGCCGCGCGGGCACAGGATGAACTTGGACCGAAGACATTCATCGAAATATCGGCGCTGAGCATCTTCCTTGCCGAGAGGATCGTGTGAGAAGGCGTTGAAATCGGATGTATCCAAAATTCGGATATCCGGCGCGTTTATACCCAAATCGAAGAGCTTGCGTCGCACGGGATGGCAGTCGCGTCCGGCGAAGGTGAACAACCAGCGACGTTCCGACGCCGGCAGCGCCTGATCGGGAGTATACTTTTCCACGAAGGGATTTTTGAAATCGGGATGATGCAGTGCGTACGAGCCGGTGCGGAAACGGCCTTTCCAAAAAGGCGAACGCGGCGCGTTGGCGTAGATGCCGGCGAGCAGAAAAGGCGGTTCCCATTGTTCGCTGAGATGAAAACATTTCTCCGGAAACCGACGTGGCAGCGGGTGATCGGCGAGCGCATCGCCGTGTGGTTGTGCGGCGTTGGTGAGAAAAATAATGTCCGCCTCTTTAGGCGAATCCACCCAGGTGTGGAGCGACGGCGACGCTTGCGCAAAGAGCGCGCGGAGCGCGACGAGCTGATGATTCCAGGCGTCTGGGCCTTCGGCGCAGGAGGTGGCAAAGATTTTCATGGAAACGCTTAGTCCGCAGCCGTCGCTGCGGGAGCGCTTCGGCGCGGGAAATTTTTTCAGTCGTTACGACAATGACGCGATTTTCGCCTGCGCGCTGGCGGCGCCGCGGGCGCGCGCTTTTTCCAATCGACGCACAGGTTCGGGTTGTCGCGAAAGGCGCCAGGCATCGGTCCAGCGTTGGAGCCGACCGCGTTGGCGGGCCGGGCGATATGCACCGCGGAGATGGAGCACGAGCGGCGCGGAGCCGGCGATGCCTTCCATGAGACGTTCGAGGTAGGCGAGTTCCAAGCGACCGGCGGTCATGAGGTGACGCAAACGCAGGCGAGGAGAAAGACCGATGCCGAGTCCGCGATCGATCGCGGTGAACGCCATGTCGGAGTCGCCGCCGGACGTGAGCGAGGAGCCTTTGCGATCGAATTCGCGGCGCATGGGGTCGTTTTTCACCGCGTGCGCGTAGGCTTCGGCGACATCGCGACGAATGCACATGCCCGCGCCCGTCGGCGCGATGTCGTAACGATATTCGTTGGCCCATGTGAAACGTGTGACATCGCGAATCGCGAGATAACAAAGATAAGGGCCGGCCCAATCGGGCGGCGGCGTATCAAATTCTCCAATACACGCTCCGCCATATGCGCCGAGATGCGGATTCTCGTCAGCGAGCGTCGCGGCGGTGGAGAGATAGTCGGATTGGAGAACATTGTCGTCGTCCACAAAGACGAGGAGGTCGCCGCTGGTTTCAGCGATGCCGCGTAGACGCGCGGGCGTGAGACCCAGTTCCTCTTCGCGCACGATGCGTGCATTGGGATGCCAGCCGAGATCGACGCGCCCGGCGAGCGGCTCGCGGGAGTGGTTGTCCACGAGAACAAACTCCCATCGTGCCGGCGAGAGATCCTGAGTGCGCAGCGACTCGAGTGTGCGCGAGAGAAAGTCGGCCCGGGGGTTATGCGTGCAGAGGATGACGGAGATCAGGCGAGGCATCGTGGGTGTTTAAGCGTGGCGGAGCATGTGAAACAAGCAGCGCAGATTGTCGCGGCGGAACGGGCGCGCGCGCCAGGCCTTCCAGGCATATTTGCGTGCGGTGTGAAACTCGCGCCCCTCAAGCGCCCACCATGCCCATTCGCGGTGAACGGAACTGACGTCGGGATGTGCGGGCGCAGGTTGAAAATCGAAGGGCTCATTCAGTCCGGCCTGTGTGCGGGCATCGCGGCAGAGTTCTTTCAACAGACGGATCTGCTGCTCGCGCCGCGTGTAGTTGGTGCTTTGTGCATGGATGCGATAACGCAGCAGAGGCTCTTCGAGATTGGCGAGCGGGCCGAGCCGCGCTGCGCGGAGGAAGAGATCGTAGTCTTCGACGAATTTGTACTGTTCGCGATAGCCGCCAGTGTCGATCCACGCACGCTGCGGTCCCATGACGACGGGATGAATAAGCGCGCCACTGTTTCCGCGCAGCAACGCTTGTTGGATGGAATCGGGCGTGGTTGGCGGACGGTAGGTTTTCAAACGGGCGCCTTGCGCGTCGATGAATTCGACGCTCGAACCCACGAGAAGCACGGACGGGTTTTGCGCGAGAAACGCGTACTGTTTTTCGAAACGAGTCGGCTCGCAGAGATCGTCGCCATCCATGCGTGCGAACACCGGGGCCGTCGCGGCGGCGATGGCGTCGTTCATCGCGCCGACGATGCCGGTGTTGGGGCGCGAAATGATTTTCAGCCGGGCATCGCGCGCGGCGATCTCCTGGAGGATGCCGCGCGTATTGTCGGTCGAGCCGTCGTCGACGACGATGAGTTCAAAGTCGGCGAGCGTCTGCGCCTGCACGCTGGCGATCGCGTCGCGCACGTACGGAGCGACGTTGTAGGCCGGCATGATGACGCTGAGAAGAGGCATGCGAAAAACGACGATGCGATCCGGATCGCTCAGGATTGGGTTTGCGCGACGGCGGCCGGGCTCTGTGCGGGGGCGGGCACTTGGAGCATCTTGGAAACGATGAAAGCGAGGAAGCCGCTCGCGAGGAAGAACTCGGCGGTTTCGAGGTCCTGCCACAAAATCACCGGGAAGCCGTAGTGGGGCTCGATGATCGCATTCAGGTATTCATACGTCACATACACCGCGAGTAAGGGCATGAAGAACGGCACGATGTACCAATCCACAAGGATGTGACTCCAGCGCGTGGACAGGAGCGGCCGCGCGAAAAGCCACACGAGGCCGCGTCCGAAAACGGTGTAGAGACCCACGAGGATGAAGACCTTGTGCACCACGTTGCCCAGCGCCTTCAGATTATGAACGGTGATTTCTCCCTGGATGTTTGCCTCGGCGAGCTCGGGCGGAGTCTCGATGCCAAAGATGCGTTGTCCCCAGCTGATCTCTTCCGCGGCGACAAAGAGAAGCCCCGCACAGAGGAAGGAAAAGGCGATGCCGAAAAGTTTGTCCGCCGATCGGAAGAAGCGCCACGCCAGCATGCCGGCGCCGAGCGCCGCCAGCGCGAAGAAAAGGCTTTGCAGGTTTTCGATGAAGCCGTCTTCGCGCACGAAGGTGTAGTAGTCGAGACGAGCGAACCGACGGAGCAGGAGAAAGCCGAGAAAGCAGACGGCCGGAATGATCACAAACAGCCATTGGAGGTGACGTGCGACGCGGTGATGCGGGGCGGATGGGGAGCTCATGGCATGGGTATTGGTAATGTGGATACGACCAGGAATAGGCGGTCAGCTGCGCAGGCGTTCGAGAATCCCGCGGTAGCAGGAATCGGGTGAGAGATGGTTGCGGATGGCGGCGAGTGTGCCGTGTGAAAGGGACGCGCGCAGGTTTTCTGAGCCGAGCAGATCCAGCACGCCCTGCGCGAAGGCATCTGCGGAGTCGGCCTCGCGGACGGACGGGCGAAGGAAATCGAGACCTTGCAGCCCGATCGGCGTCGTGACGATGGCTTTGCCGTGGCTCGCGGCTTCGACGAGTTTGATTTTCACGCCGCTGCCCGCGAGGAGCGGCACGATGACGACTTCGGCGCGTTCATAAGCCTCGGTGAGATCGTCCACACGACCGCGCACGTTCACGCCGGGCGGCGTCTGGCGCACGCTGCGATCGATCGAGCCGCAAATATCGAGCGTGGCGTCGGGACGCGCGGCGCGGATTTGCGGCCAGACCTGTTGGAGAAACCAGTGCAAACCTTGCTGATTGGGAAGATTGTTGCTGCCCACAAAGAGGCACGAGCCGGGCACGGGCGAGCCCTGGGGCGGGCGCGGCAACGCGGCTTTGGACGCAACGACGATATCGTGTTGCGGCAACCAGCCGCGAAAAACGGACGCGTCTTCTTCGCTGATCGCGATGATTGTGCGCGCACGTTCGAGGAGGCGGGCCTCGCCTTGAGGATTGGCGGGGTCGAGCGAGTGATCGGCGAGCTCTTCGGGGGGCGTGCGACCGGTGAACGCGAGGCGTGCGGACGCGACATCGTGCGTGAGCACAAAATGGCGTCGGCCGTCCTGCGGCAGCAGCGGCGTGAACCAGCAGTAGTTGGCGAGCACTGTATCCGGTTGGAAACTACGCAGACGTTTTTGAAAAAAGCGCGCTTCTAGCGGCGTGGGCAGGGCGCTCCATTTGGGCTGGTAAACGGTCGCGCCATTGGCCTGCGCCGGTGAATTGGCCGGGGTTGCAGGCGCAGAGCGACCGAGCGAGCGGATGCGTCCGAGAAGCGCACCGAGGCGCGCCTTGGTGCGGCCCCATTCGAGATAACGCCACGGGCCGATCGCGAGACTGCCGATGATGGTGAGATGAGCGACGCGACGGATGCGCGCGGGAACCTTCCACCACTTTTTTTTGCGCAGCTTGTCTTCGGAATGAACCCACGCGATCTCGATCTCGACGCCATGGCGGGCGAGGTAGGAAAGGAGATCGAAGAGATAGGCTCCTGCGCCGTCGTTTTCCGGAAGCGGAGAGTGGCGGGTGACGACGAGTAGTTTAGGCCGGGCCATGGCTCGAAGCGGGACTTGGCTCAGGATGGGGCAGCGGCAGGCTGTATGACAATCTCGGGGGTAATCCGCGCGCCGCCGAAGGATCGATCGCTTTCGAAATCGGTGCTGCTGGTCTGAACTTCCCAAAGCGCGAAGTTATCGATGATGTCGTGGAAATGTTTTCCCGCGCCGATGGCTGCGCTGACGTTGTAGCGTGTGGGGTGCAGCGGGAGATTGGGCAGGCGCAGGCGGATGAGCGAACGACCTTGCGGCAGCGAGAAGGTTTGTCCGTCTCCGTCCGAGTCGAGCGTGAGGATGCGCTGGCCGTCCGGCATGTTGAACGTGAACCCGAGCATGAGTTTCTCGAGCGGGCGCGCGGCCTGGACGAGGAACTCGACTTCGAGTGGTTGTTTGAAGCGCGGGGCGGTGCGTGTAGTGACGCGGAGGATACGCGCTTCGGAGCCGTCGGTGCCCCAGTCGCGTTTGCGCGTGGAGACGTCGATATCGAGCTCGGTGGAGATGCCGGTCGTGCTATAACGCTCGATGGCTTCGTCGGTCGTCATGATGCCGAGGCTGCGGCCCTTCTCGAGATACAGGCAGCGTTGGCAGAGACGGCGAATGGTGGCGACGGCATGGCTGACAAAAAGAATCGTGCGGCCCTGCTCGGTGGAGATGGACTGCATCTTGTTGATGCATTTGCGCTGGAAGGCCGCGTCGCCGACCGCGAGCACTTCGTCCACGATCAGGATTTCTGGTTCGAGATGCGCGGCGATGGCGAAGGCGAGCTTCACGTACATGCCGCTGGAGTAGCGTTTGACGGGCGTGTCGATGAACTGACCGATCTCGGCGAAATCGACGATCTCGTCGAATTTGCGCGAGATCTCGAATTTGTTCATGCCGAGAATCGCGCCATTGAGATAGATGTTGTCGCGACCGCTGAGTTCGCGGTGAAAACCGGTGCCGACCTCAAGCAAGCTTGCGAGACGACCGCGCAGCACGATTTCGCCGGTGGTGGGTTCGGTGATGCGCGAGAGGATTTTCAGCAGCGTGGATTTGCCGGCGCCGTTGCGCCCGACCACGCCGATGACCTCGCCGGGTTGCACCTGGAAGTTGACGTCGTTGAGCGCCCAGAAATCGCGCGCATGGGCGACGGCGTCTTTATGTCCGCGCAAACGACGGCCGAGACGCTGCAGGTCGTCGCGGAGCGTTGTCATGCCGATCTGGCCGAGTCGGTATTTTTTGGATACGCCGGAAACTTCGATGATGGGCTTGCTCATGGTGCGGGGCTCAAACGGTGTCGACGAAGGTGCGGGCGGCGCGTTGGTACGCGAACAAGCCGATAAAGAACACCAAGGCAGAGATGCCGAGTGAGACGAGATAGCTGGAGGTGGAAACGGTGCCGGTGCCGAGGAAGATCAGACGCGTGGCTTCGACGATGGCGGTGAGGGGATTGAGTTCGACGATCCAGCGGAATTGCTCGGGGATTTTCGACAATGGATAGATGACGGGCGACGCATACATCCAGAGATTGATGAGCACAGGTTGGACGTGTTGGACGTCGCGGTATTTGGCGGTGAGCGCGGAGAGTACGAGGCCGACGCCGAGCCCGAAGAACGCCATGTGCAGCACGATCGCCGGATAAGCGAGCCAGAGCCATGAAGGCGTGGCGACTTGGGCGGGTTCGACCGTCAGGTGATGGTGCAGATAAAAAGCGCCGAAGGTGACCAGCTGGATCGCGAGCGCGAGCAGGCAGGAAATGGTGACGGCGATCGGCGGGATGAGGCGGGGGAAATAAACCTTGGAGAACAGGTGCGCGTTACCGCCAAGCGAGTTGGAGGTGGAGCCGAGCACGGCGGAAAAATACGTCCACCCCAACATGCCGCAGAGGTAGAAAAGTTTGTCCGGCAAGCCGTCGGTGGACGCGCCCATCACGCGGCTGAACACGACGACAAACACGAACGTCATGATCAGCGGGTTCAGGAAGAACCACAGCGGACCGAGGATGGTCTGTTTGTATTTCGCGGTGAAGTCGCGGTGGACGAGGATCCACAGGAGGTCGCTGTAGGCTTTGAGACCTTCCCAGTCGAAGTGAAACCAGCGGGTGTTGGGCCGGATGCGGATTTCGATCGGTTCGGGCGAAGACGGTTGATTCACTGCGGTTGTTGGTTCGTGGCTGGAGGAAAAGTACGAAGAGGGTGCCGGAGACGACGCTGCCGGAAATCACAAAAGGATATTCCGGCAGCAAATGGCGGGCCCGGCAGGTGCGCGGGATCAGGCTTCGGTTTTTTCGCTTTGGTACGACTTGTAGTAATCGGCCTTGTAGGCGCCGTAGCCGTCGTAGCCGTAGTTCATAATCGAAGCGTGCGGCATGTGGTTGAGGACAACGCCAAGGATCGAGATGCCGGACTCGCTGAACTTCGCGAGGGTTTTCCGGATGATCGCCTTGCGGACGGTGCGGAAACGGCAGACGTAAACGAGCTCGCTGCAGAAACGCGACAGCAGCAACGCGTCGGGGAAGACGGCGGAAGGCGGCGTGTCGATGACCACGAGGTCGTATTGTTGCGAGAGCTTGTTGAAGAGATCGCAGTTGGCGATCTGGTCGATGACCTCCGTCGGATTCTTGATGGCGTCGCCGGCGGGGAGCAGGTCGAGCGCGGGACCGATGTTGACGATGCCGAGCTTCTGCGGATCCGCTTCGGCATTGGGGTTGGAACCATGTTCGCGCAGCCACGGGATGAGGCCGACGCCGGCTTGCGTGCCGAAATAACGACGCAGTGTGGGACGGCGGAAGTCGCAGTCGACCAGGAGCGTCTTTTTGCCGTGAGCGGCAAACACGGCCGCGAGGTTGGACGCGGTGAGACTCTTACCCTCGCTCGGAATGCTGGAGGTGATGAGGAGGCGTTTCGGCGTCGGGATGACGGAACGGATCTCCATCTCACTAAAGATGCCGCGGTAGGCTTCGGATAAGGCTTCGTCTTTGGAGAGACGGAACACGTTGGGGCGTTCCGTCTCGCTGAGTTTTTTCATCGTCTTGATGCCGCCGAGGAGCACTTGGCCGAGGCCGGCTTCGACATCGATGACGGACTTCACGCGTGTATCCAAAAATCCGAGGCCGATCGGAACGCCGATAAGCAACACGAACGCGATGGCGATCGCTTGTTTGACGACTTCCTTGGGCGTGCCGGAGGAGGGGGTGGAGGGCACCAATGCCTTGTCGAGGACCTTGATGTTATCACTGCCGAGGTTCTGGATGATGCTGGTCTCGCTCAAGCGGGCGAGGATGTACTGGTAATTGCGGTTTTCGACGCTGGCCTCGTCCTCGAGGAATTTGTACCGGCTGGCGATCTTGGCGAGTTCCTCGACCTGCTTTTCGGTTTCGGCGTAGTCCTTGCGGAGACGTTGTTCGTGTTCGCGTGCGATGTCGTAGCGCGCGCGGACTTCGGCGATGGCAAGCTCAATGGCACCGTCGAGGGCCTTCTCGGCTTCTTCGAGCGCGACCTGGTTTTCCACCATGCGCGGATGGCCTTCGAAGTAGTTTTCCTCGAGGAGGCGGCGGTTGGCGCGGAGGCTGTTGACGCGCTCTTTGAGGCTGGGGACGCTGCCGAAGGTCGCGATTTGGGAAATCTCGAACAGGTTGCGGCCTTCTTTCTTGTAGGTCTCGATGGTGGCAAGGAGCGTGCGGAGATTGGTCTGGATGAGCTCTTGTTCAGCGAGACTGCTGCCGAGCATGGTGAGCTTTTGTTGAACGACGCCCTGGTTTTCACCGATGGCGGCCATGTTGTGCTTTTCGCGGAAGGCTTGTTTCTCGCGTTCGAGCGCTTCGAGCTGGGCCTTCTTTTTATCGGCTTCGTTACGAAGAAAGAGGATGGCCGAACCGGTGTTGGTGGAGGCGCGGTCGAGTTGAAACTCGATGTAGTGGCGGGCGTAGCGATTGGCGATCAGGGCGGCCACTTCAGGATCGCGGCTGTACGCGCTGATGCGGAGGATGGTGGTGTTGCGTTGGGGCTCGATGCGGACGGAGTCCCTGACGAGTTGGCGGAGCGAAGGCGGCGGTTTGTTGGGATTATCGGGATCGCGGTAGGGCGCCTGGATTTGCTCGATTTCTTTTGGCGTGAACGTGCTTTGCACGGATTCGAAGAAGTTCTGGCTGCGGAGGCGCTCCGTGTGGAGCTCAAGCTGCAGGCCGGACGTCGTGGTGAGGTCGACGACTTCTTGAATACCGATGACGCGGTCCTTGTGCGGCTCGAAGAGGAGCTTGGCTTCGGCGCGATAAACGGGCTCGGGCTTGGGTTGGGCGAGCACAAACGCGGCGGCGACGGCGGCCCCTACGATGAGGCCGATCCACCAGCGCTCGAGGAACATGTTGAGGAGACTCTTGGGCGAGAGCTGACCGCCGGAAGGCTTGGTCTGCACCTGAATCTCGGCCGCGCGTTTGGCGGAAACTGATTTTGCGGATTTTGACATTGGGAAGGCCCCCCCGAGGTGGCGTGTGGTTAGATGAAACGTTCTTCGACGTGGATGCGGTCGCCGGGATATATGAGGAAGCTCTTGGGGGCTCCCTTGCGGTTCTTCATCATGGCTTCGACGTCCACGATGTGGGAAACTTCGTTGCCGTTTTCATCCATGCGGATCACGCGGACGGCGTTGGAGCGGGCGGTGGGGCGGAAACCGCCGAGACGGTTGACGAGCTCGACGATCTCGATGCTGTCGGTCTCGCGCGGCATCTGGAAGACGCCGGGATTCATGCCGGTGCCGCTGATGGTGACTTCACGGAGGGCGTAGTCGCGGACGGTGATGTTGACCAAAGGTTTTTTGAGGATGCGGCGCTCGATGAGGAGCTGTTCGATGAAGCCTTCGGCCTCGCGGACGGTCTTGTTGGCGAGGGAGACCTCGTTGATGTACGGGATGCGGACGATACCTTTGCGGTCGATGCGTTGGGCGGCGGAGAGATCGGGTTCGCCGTGGACGGTAATCGAAATTTCGTCGCCGAGCGCGAGGCGGTAACCGGGATCGGTCGCCATGACGACGGGCGCGGTGGTGGTGTTCGACGTGGAGGAGTTGCCGCCGGTGGATTCGGAGGATCCGCCGGTGGGCGTGACGGCCTGGTCCGCTTCTGGAGTGGCCTTTCCCCAGAAGCATGCCCCTTGGAGGAGCGCGATGAGGACAATGGAAGAGAAGCGGAGTGTGCGCATAGCTGGCGTAACGGTTGTGAGTTTTTAGAAAGTGAAGGTCGCCGAGCCGGTGACGGTGTGGCGTTCGTAGTTGCGCGGAGCGACGCGGGTGAACTGGTTGCCGAGGGCGTCGGTGTTATTATCCACGTAACCGTAGCTGAGGCTGCCGTGGAGATTGCGGGTGAAGGGGCGCGAGAGCGTGAGTCCTGCCTGCAGGATCGTGTCGTCGCGGGTCACGCCGCGGTAGCTGCGCCAGTTGTAGGAGATGCTGCCGTCGAGCTTGGTGACGCGGCCGATTTTTTGGGTGAAACCGCCGCCGACGCGGGTGTTTTCCACCGCGAGATTGTTGGCCGAGAGTTCCATGCTGCGCGAAGCGTGGATGGAGAGATCGGTGCGTTCGCGCGCGGACCATGCGAGACGGAGAGAGCCGCTGAGGAACTTGCCGCCGTCGTCGAGAAAGCCCGCGACGGAGGATTGGGAATACGAGATCGAGGCCGAGCTGGTGAGTTTCGGAAAGCGGTTGGCCGGCAGGAAGGGACCGTCGATTGAGATATTGAGATAATGGCTGCCGCGCGAGGTGTCGCCGCCAAAGACTTCTTCGGACGAGCGGCTGAGGACGCTGTAGCCGTATCGGATGGAGCCGGAGACTTCGCCGTAGAGAGGGCGGGACAGACCGATGCTGAGGTTGTTGGAGTACTGATCGAGACCGACCTGCGTGTACTCGTTGGCGTCGGTTTTGGTGATGGTGAGCTCGTGTCCGAGGAGTAGTGAGGTGCCCGGGAAAATGCCGCGATAGGTGAAGTGGAGGCGGTTGGAGAACATGTCCTGATCGCTGTAGAACGCTCGCGAGACCGAGCTGTACGACAGGCTTTCGTTAAGGATCATGCCGGGGTTGATTGGGTAGGTGAGGCCGATCTGTGCAAAGTAGCGCTCGGTGGGGATGCGGTCGTTGAGGGAATAATCCACGACCATGTCCTCTGTGTAGCCGACGCTGACGTCGCCCGTGAGGCGCGAGCCGACATCGCTGGGAATGTGCAGCGACACGTTGATGCGGAGATCGTCCGAATCGTAGTCTTTGTTTACTTCGTGCCGGTTGAAAGCGACGCCGCCCGACGCGGTGAACTGCGCGAGACCGGCGCGGCGGACGAAACGGAGCGCGGGGTAGAGCGTGTAAATCGTGTCAGGGTCGTTGTCCGCCGATCCCAGGAAAAAGGAGTCATACATCACCGAGGCGTTCGTATCGAGCAACAGGCCGCCACGGGCGAATTCGGCGAAACCAAACGAGGTGGACGTGAGGGCGAGCAGCGCGGTAGAGCTGATGACGAGGCGAGTATTCGAGATCACGGTTTGGACAACGACGGTTCAGAAACGAGAAGGGATCTTGGCGGGTCGGACTTGAAACCGCGATTAGCAATTTGAAATCAACTGGCGGAAAGCTTTGTAGGGGATTTGCTGATAACGGGAAGTGAGGGAGCGGTCCGAAAGAGCAGCCGCCATTCCCGCGAAGGATCTTTCATCGGGAAAAGTTCCTCCACGGACAGATGGAATGCCGCTCGGTGCGGCGGACGGTAGATTTTTCTCTTACGTGCTTTTGGCGGCGAGGGACTTGGCGAGCGATTCGGCGAGCGCGGATTCTTCCGGGAGGGCGCTGTCGTTTTGGTAAGTGCCCAGGAGTTGGCGGGCTTCGGCGGTGTCGCCTTGTTCGGCGGCGATCGCGGCGCGCAGGAGGGCGAAGACGCCGGCGTTGGAGTCGTTGAGCGCCTTGTCGATGGTGCGGGCGGCGTCGGTGAATCGCGATTGTTTGAACAACGAAAACGCGTACGCCTTCACCTGCAGCGGGGTGTCGGGCGACGCGTCATAGGCCTGCTTCGCGAGGGTGTGTGCGCGAGAGACATTCGTGTTCGAGAGGAGGTTGTAATACGCGAAGTGGCTCTTGTCTTCGTTTGAGGGGTTTTCCGCAGCGACGCGCAGGCTGTAGATCCGGGCGAGTTCGGCGGTCTGGCCTTGTTGACGGTAGTAGTCGGCGAGCTCGTAGAGCGACGTGCTCGTGGGTTCGCGCTGGATGACGCGATTGAGCACGTCGATACGTTGAGAAGCCCAGCCCCAGCGTTCGCAGAGTTCTTCGAGCACACGTAGGTCGGCGACGCGATGGCCCACGCTGGCTTCGATCATGCGCCAGGTGGTCATGAAATCGGCATCGCGGCCGAGGTTGCGCTGCGCGTAGGCGATAAGTGCGAGGCGCAGGAAATCGTGCTGCGGCCATTGCTCGTTCTTGAGCGAGCTTTCGAGCGCAGCGTAGGAGTCGGTGGCGTAGAGGGCATCGGCCAGCTCGAGTTGCACGTTATCGCTGCGGTAGGCGGCGGGGAGTGCCTGGAGCCAGCTCTTGCGTTGTTCGCCGTCGGTGCGGTTGGACATGGTGTCGGCCAGCGCCGCGATGCGGGCTTGGCTGGCGCGACTGCGCTCGGCGAGGAGAACGGCGTCGGCGTGGAGCTGGCGTTCTTCGGGGAGCAGATCGTTGAGTTTGATGCGGCCCATCAGATCGACGCCTTCGTCGATGCGCCCGTTGGCGACGAGCAAGACACCGTGCAACAGCATGCGCTCGGGTGTGGAGATCGCGCCGAAGTTCATGGTTTCGAGGATGCGCAGCGCTTCATCGGGCTTTTCCTGGCGATAGAGCGAGAGCGCGTAGGAAGTGATGTAGAACGGGTTTTTCGGATCGTGCTCGTAGTTGGAACGCGCGTCGCGGTGGGCGCGCTCGAGCGCGGTGCGCAGGAGCAGGCTGGTGTAGGTGTAATTGTTGCGCTCTTCGCGGTTGCCAGGTTCGGCCTCGTTGATGCGGGCGAAGAGGCGGTTGAGCGCGGGCGTGTTTTGGCGATGGCGTTCCCAGAGCGCGAGCTGACGGCGCACGTCTTTGTCGGAAGGATCGATCGTGAATTTTTTCCAGAGCAACTCGAAGCGCTGTTCGACCCAACCCCAGCTGGCGATGGTGTTGTACAAGTTTTCGAGACGACGGGTATTGTTGCCGACTTCGATGACGGAGAGGCGCCAAAGCTCGGCGAAACCGCGCTCGTCGCCGCGTTGGCGGGCGGCGTACGCGAGGAGGGCGTGGCGGGCATATTCGTTCTCCGTCCATTTCAGCGGACGCAGGTAGTTTTCGAGCGCCGAATAATCTTTGAGGCTGAAAAGCACGCGGGCGTAGCCGAGCTGCAGCCCTTCGTCGGCGCGGATTTCTTCGGGAAGCGACTCCACCCACACGCGGGCGTCGGCCGCTTGCTCGTAGGTGTTGAGATAGGTGACGAGGGTGCGCGCTTGCTCGGGGCTGGTCGCGAAGCGCGCTTTGAGCGTGTCGAGGTAGGCTTTGAACTGCGAGGAAGAGCCTTGGCGGTAGGCCTCGGCGATCATGAGCTCCGTCTCGGGAGTGAGGCCTGGGCTTTTCGCCAGTTGTTCGGCGACTTCGAGGGCTTGGGCGGGCTGCTTATTTTTGATCGAATCGGCGAGTAGCAGCGAGAAGGCCCGGATGCGGTGTTCGGGAACGCTGGCGATGTCGCGGATCTCGGCGCGGATGGATTCGTGGTTGTCGTTGAACCCATCGAGGAGGCGAAGCTGGGCGAGGTCGAGGCGGGCTTTGTGATTGTCGGGCTGCAACTTCACCAAGCTCATCAGGTAGTACTTGGCGCGCGTGGGATTGCGCATGAGCTGCGCCACCTCGGCGGCGAGTTGATAAAACTCGGGCGAGTTGGTGGCCTCGGTGCCGATCTTGTTGATGACATCCTGCGCTTGCTGGTAGGCGCGGTATTTGATGGCGACGCGGATGAACTCGAGGCGGTTTTCCAACGTCGGCGCGGCGTTCGCGAGACCTTGTTGATAAACGAAGAGGTGGGGCGATTCTTGTTTCGTGGCGATGTCGACCGCGAGTTTCCACGCGTTGGCGTTGGCGGGATTATATTGGATGGCTTTGCGCGCTGCGGTGATGGCGGCGGTGTAATCGCCCTTTTCGAGGTGTTCGCGGGCGATGCTGTTGGCGCGCTTCTCACGCCATTCGCGGTAGCCGGGTTTTAGAACCAAGCGATACCCGACGATGCTAGCGGCGATCAGACCTGCAGCGGAGCACGAAAGAACCAGAATGCGGGTGCTACGTTTTTTGGGGAGGAGCTTTAACATGGAGGGCTGGGTTGCTGGTCAGGACTGGGGAGAGACGGGGCGGAGGAGATCCTCGAGGGTGCGTTGCACGATCGCTTCTGCTTCATCACGGGCGATCGGGCCGGAGAGAGAGATGCCGATGACGCGTTGGCCGAGGTTGCGATGGCCGCGCAGAACTGAATCGATGCGTTCATGGCTGGCGACCTGGCGGTAGTCGATTTTTTTGCTATCGGGGAAGGTTACGTCTTCGATGATGGCGTGGTACACGTACACGGGACGTCCCGCGGCTTCGAAGATAAATGTGGAGAATGGTACGTCGATGGCGGGGGTGGGGCAGCGGAGTGGTCCGGTCTCGGCGCGAAGTTCGAGTCCGGTGGCGGGTAAACAGACGGTAGGATAATGTGCACCGGAAAGGAACTTCGAAACGCGTCCGGGATACCAGCGGACATAATACATGTGGAATTCGTAACCCTCGGGCGTGGTCCACGACGCGGTTTCACCTTCGTTGTATTTGAGGATGGCGCGCGTGCGTTCGGGGAACTCGCCGATCTTGAAATCTCTCGCCTGCTCAGGCCAGGCCACGGCCCAGTCCTTCGGCGGGGGCAGTTGCGTTTCGTGATGTCGATACCAGGCCTCGGTCGCGACTTCGGCGGAGATCAGCGCCACAAAACCAAAAATCACGAAGCCGCGCGGAAACGGCACCGGCGCGAGCGGATGCTCCACGGGCTCTTTCTTGGTTTCTTCGGTGGCGGGCTGGCCGGCATCTTCGGCGTCGAGCTGCGCGAGCTTGGCGCGGAGTTTGTCGAAGCCGAGCGCGAGGAACCACAGGCCGGCGAGGCAGAGCACCATCACGACGGTGCCGACATGATCATGCCATTTGTCCATCACCTCGTTGCCGTGTTCACCGGCGATGTAGGTGAGCGTGATCGTGCGGCCGATATTGAGCACGAAGGCCACGACAAACGACGACGCCATCAACAACACGCGCAGGACGATACCGAGCCGGTAGAACTCGCCCAAAAACAGCGACATCATGAATGAGGTCTGCAACGACCGGATACCGCTGCAGGCTTCGGCGACATTTACCCACGTATCGCCGATTTGGATGAGATTACCCTGGTTATACGCGGGGATGCCGCACAGCGTGAGCGTGTCGGCGCTGACGATCGTGTTCCAACGCGTGAGCGTCTGCACGATGGCTTCTTCGATGGCGACGGGCCACGGCAAGGCGGTATAGACAAACAACACCGGAAACGCGAAATGCCACAGGTAGCGCAGGCGTCCCATCGCAAAGAGTGCGCAGAAGGAAAGTCCGGCGACGAGGCAGGTGAGGTAAAAATTCACTTTCACCCAGTCCGGATTGGCTTCGTTGATCACGCGCAGCGGCAGATAAGCCAACAGCAGCGCAGCAGGAGCGATGAGCCAGAGCGCCGGAGGGCGTGATGAAGCCGGTGCGGGGCGATCGCGCCAGCGTTCGGCAAACAGGAAAATCGCCAGGAACGGCACCGCCCACCCGTAGGCGTAGAGGTCGTTCACGATCCACTCCGTGTGAATCCGGATAAACAGCAGCACCCAAAAAAAGGTGATCAATGCGAGCGACAGGAGCAGGGCGGGGCGAATAGAAGGAACCTTCATTCGGTATGAATTCGTTGAATGGGTGCGGAAGGATATTTCCGTTTATTGCAGGTCAAGCGACAGACCGAACGGGCCAGCTTTGAAAGCTTCGTTGCGAAGCGATTTCAACCCCAAACCCCCCCGGGGAATCCCTCAAAGTTCCTTTGGACTAGCCAAATAGACGAAGACCTTTACCAACGGCGGCGCGTGAAGATCACCGTTTGGGGCATCAACTACGATCCCGAGCCGACCGGCATCGGTCCGTTCAATACCGACCTCTGCAAGTGGTTGGCCAGTCGCGGGCATTCCGTGACGATGCTGTCCACTTTTCCTTATTACCCATGGTGGAAAAAACGTCCCGAAGACGCCGGCAAATGGCATGAGCGCTCGGTCGCGGATGGCGTCATCGTGCATCGTTGCTGGCATTACGTGCCGGAAAAACCGTCCACGCTGAAACGTTTGCTGCACGAGCTCAGCTTTGTGGCGACCTCGACTTGGCGCGCGCTATGTACGCCGACGCCGGATGTGTATTTTGTGGTGAGTCCGTCGCTTTTCCTCGGTATCGGCGCGTTTGTTGCCAGCCGCGTGTCGCGGCGTCCGTTTGTGTTTCACGTGCAAGACCTGCAACCCGACGCCGCGCTTGGACTCGGCATGATCAAACCCGGTCTCTCCGTGAAGCTGCTGTACATGCTCGAACGTTGGAGCTATGGACGCGCCGCGCTCGTTTCCGGAATTTCGCAGGGCATGATGGACGCCTATCGCCGCAAAGGCGTGCCTGAGGAAAAAATTTATCTGTTTCCGAACTGGATTCCCGACGAGCCACCCGCCGGTGTCGCCGATGGACAAGCCGCGGCGTCGTTTCGTCGTGAATATGGGCTCGCGCCGCAGACACCGCTCATCGCGTACTCGGGCAATCTTGGCGTGAAACAAGGACTCGATGTCGTCGTCGAAGCCGCGCGCGGCGGCGTGGATGCGCATTGGGCGATTTGCGGCGAAGGCGCAGCGAAACCTGTGCTGGAAGCGGCGATCGCCGCGGCACCCGATTGCGGGGCACGCTTGTATCCGCTGCAGCCCGACGATCGCTATCGCGCGCTCCTGCGCGAAGCCGACGTGAATCTCATCACGCAACAACGCGGCACGGGACAATTTTTCTTCCCGAGCAAATTGCTCTCGATCCTCCAATACGGCCGCCCGGTGCTCGCGGTCGCCGATGAGTCGAGCGAACTTGCGCGCGCCACGCGCGAAGGCGGCTTCGGCGTCGTCGTCGCACCGGGCGATGTCGCAGGATTGCGCGAAGCGGCACGGACGATCATTCGAGCGTCGGCCGAACAAAAAGCCGAATGGGCGCAGCGTGGACGCGCGTGGGTGGATCAGTTCCGCCGGAGCCGTGTGCTTGGCGAGTTCGAACAACGTCTCGCGCGCGTCGCCGGCGCGGTTTGAAAACGCGAGCGGGCGTGTAGTGAGCGTTTGAATACGCCATCGTTTGACGATCGGCGAAGCCAGGACGATATCACAGCCACTCGATGAGCTCGGCGTCGTGCGCGATGAAATGCGCGCTGCGATATTCCGGCGCGAGCAGGCGCGAATAACTTTCCTCCGCGAAGCGCCGGCAGTGCAGGAGGACTTTTGCTTGTTGGCCCGGCGCGCGCACCAGACGGCCGAGCGCCTGATTCACTTTTTGGATGCCGGGAATCTGATAAACGCGGCGCGCGGCCGCCTCGCGTCCATGATGCGCAAACGCGGCGAGGCGCGCGCGCTGCACGGCGTTGACCTCGGGTAACGCCGGACCGGCCACAAGCGCGTGGCTGATGCGGCCGCCGAGCAGATCGATGCCCTCGGCAAAACTGCTTCCGAGCACGAGAAACAACAGGTCCGCGGAGCCTAGCGCTTGATCGACCCACGCGCTTTGCGCGGCGAGATCGGGCAGGCGCGGTTGCAGCGTCACGCGCACATGCGGATGCTCTTCTTCGAGCGCGCGCAGGATCGTCTCGGCGTAAGCATAGCTCGGGAAAAAGGCAGCGGCCCGAGCCGGAGTGTCTTTCGTTTCTACGTGAGACGCCGCATGCGCGAGTTGGGCGAGCGTGATCGCCGTGGTGGCGGTGTGTCGCGCGCGCTGTTGGTAAGTCGTATCCACCCGCACATCGATCGCGATGTCGTAAGCGTGATCGCGCCACGGCGCCTCCGCGCGCACGATCGCGGGCGATGCGAGTTCTCGCGCTTCTTCGTGACGAAGCAAATCGGCTCCCGAAGTCAGCTGCCGAAACAGCCGGCGTGTATCGCGTTTGTTGAGATCGCCGAGACGTTCCGGTTGCTCGGCGGCGACCATCTCGGTCTGCATCGTGACGACGGGCGCTTCATCGAGTCCCGCCGCCGCGGCGAAAGCGTCGGCGGGCGAGAGTGTCGCGGAGGCGAGCACGGCGCCTTTGAACGAACGCAGCATCGGGCCGATCACCGCGGCGGCGTCGAGGCAGGTGATGACAAGTTCCGCCGGACGAGGACTCCACCACAAGCGCGGAAGATCGGTTGTATTCAAAATTTCATTACACGAGGGAATCTGCCAAAGGAGTTCGTTGAGCCCGGGCGGAATCTGTGTCGTGTCCAACGGCGTTATGGCGATGAGCGCGGCGAGTGTCGCGAGGAGATCGCGGGCGTCGTCTTCATCGGCGAGCGGCAGGGCGTCGCGGGTCGGCAGCCGATGGAGAAAATGCGCCCAGTGTTCGCATGCCTGCACGAGTTTCTGCGGGGCGCGCAGTTGATGAAGCGTCTCGGCGAGCGCCGACGCATCCGAGGCGCTGAAAGCATGCGAATACGCATCGGCCACGCGCGACGGCAGATTGTGCGCTTCGTCCACGAGGAGCAGCGTTTGCGCGGGATCGAAACCCGGTTGGTCGAAGAAAAGTCCGCGCGTGGACGGCGAGAAGACGTAGTTGTAGTCGCCGATCCAGACGTCGTTAAACGGCAGCGCGGCGCGGGTGATTTCGTACGGACAAATCGATGCCTCGCGTCCGGCCGCGCGCAGGGAAGCGATGTCGCGCGGTTCGTTTTCCAGACGATAAAATCGCGAAAGTCCGCTGCGCGGCCAGCGTGCTTCGGCGCCTGCGATGTGCGGACAAACATCGCGCGAACAGTGGAAAACGGTGTGGATGCAGTGCTCGTGCTTCGGTCGCACCAACCACGCGGCCACGGCAGTCGATTGCGTTTCGGGAGAAGCTGTTGCCTCCGATGCAACGGGCCCGGTCATGTCGCTCAAGGTGCGCATGACCTGGAGTTGCCCGGTCGCCTTGCTGGTGAGGTAGAGGACGCGTTCGCAGCGAGCGTCGCGCAGATGGGTGAGCGCGAGTTCGAGAAGCGCGCCGGTTTTACCGAAGCCGGTCGGGGCTTCGAAGAACACGATGGGTTGTCGGTTTGCCGCCTCGGCGAGTTGTTCACGCGTGGTTTCTTGTCCGGGACGCAGCGACGGAAACGGTGGACGAAACCGCAGCGTGCGGAGTCGTTCGCGCGCACGAAGGCGAAGGTCGAGAAATTCGCAGACGCGCTCGAGCTGCGCTTGAAAAAGGACTTCGCCCGCGCTCGTGAGCGCGATGGTCTGTGCGAGACCGGAGGCGATTTCGACGAAGTGTAGTTCCGCGCCGGATACAGCTTGTCCGTTTGCGGCAGGAATGGCGGCGGGGTCGAAACGCGCGAGCGCCGCGTAAGTCGCCAGTTGGATGAAGTAGGCGGGGTATTCCGCGCGCAGCTCGGAGTCGTCGGCGGGGAGTTCGCGGCTGACGGTTTTGATTTCGCGCAGCAGCAGTCCGCGATCGTTGGGCACGATCTGATCGATTCGACCGGTGAGCGTCAGCACCCAGCCGCGATGCGCGACGCGACCGGAGATCGGAACTTCGAAAAGCGCATCCGAGCGCTCGGCGGTGGTTTGCGCGCGGAGCTGATTGTGCCAGTGCGTGCCGAGTTGCGCGCGCCACAGTCCTGAAGGCGCTCCGAGCGACTCGCGCGGGCCGAGCGTGAAATCCGCAAACTCGCCAACGCTCAGACGGGCGGTGCGTTGTTCGAGATCGAATTCCATGTGGCGGAGGGCGGGAGAAGAAGGCCGAATGACGAAGGCTGAATGACGAATGCCAGTGACCAGCGACAGTGGTGGGGGCGAGTTTTCGGCGGATGTTTAGAGGAGGATTTCGGTGTGATCGCGGAGGTAGTCGTCGAGGCGGCGCTGGAGGCGCGCCACGGAGGCGGTGTCGGCGGTCTGGGCGGAGAGCGGTTGATTCAGCAGATGAGCGACGAGCGTGCGATCGGCGGGCGGGAGCGTGGGAAACCAGTGTTGTTTCAGCGGATGCCCTTCGTCGCGTGCGAGGCGGTAGAGACTTTTGAAGTAAACGATATCGGGTCGATCGGACGATGCGAATGCGGCGAGCGCTTCGCGCAGGAGTTGAGAAACGGACTCGCGGCTTTCCTCGGGAATGGGATTGCGGGCGATGAAGGTTGAGAGCGCGGAGGCGAGTCGAAGCGTGTCGTAGTTGCGGCCGAGGTTTGTGTGGCGTTGCACGAGACGCGCTTCGCGCACGAACCACGTTTGTCCTTGGTTCGCGGTTTCGAGGACGACGGAGACTTCATCGAATAAATCGAGCGCGGGAACGGCGGCGTTTTTTTTGGAGAGCCGATGCACCGCGAGAATCGCTCCCTGCGCAGGTGTGAACAACGTGAAGGTTTGAAAGGCATCGGCCGGCGGACGCTTGGTGAGCACAAAGGCGTCGGTCGTGATTTGCGGGCCTGACATGAGAAATCCGAAGGGGGAGAAATGACGAATGGCGAAATCCGAAGGCCGAATAGGGAACGGCCAGTGCGTACCAGACACGGGTGTTTTTAAGGGAGCGTGGTGGGCGTGGTTTTTGCGATGGGCGGCCACGGCGGGATAACGGCGCCGCCGGAGATGATCATTTTCATGCCTTCGCCGACGCTCATATCGAGTTCGATGACGTCGTCCTTGCGGAAGAGCAGAAGATAACCGCCGGTGGGATTGGGCGTGGTGGGCACGAAGATGGTGAGGAGTTCTTCGCCGAGGCGCGCGGACGGTTCGCCTTGAGCGCGGTTGGTGAGGAAACCAATCGTGCGCACACCGGGGCGCGGAAATTCGACAAGGACAACCTTGGAGAAAAGGTTGCGGTTTTGCGTGCCGAACGTGCCGACGATTTGTTTGACCGTGTTGTACACGCCGCTGACGCCCGGGATGCTTTGGACGAAGCGTTCGGCCAGACCGCCGAAATATTGGCCGAGCATGTGGCGCGAGACGTAGCCGAGCAGCGTGATCAGAATGATAATGATCAACGTGGCGATGACGTTCCAAACCAGGCGCAGCGTGTCGTGATCGCGCAGATCGGCAGGGATAAAGAAAAAGAAGTAATCACGGAAACCACCGCCGACGCGTTCGAAGATCGCCGAGAAAACGAGCCAGGTGATCGTGATCGGCGTCAGCAGGAGAACCCCGGAGATGAAGGCGTTGCGGAGAGTGGCGAAGCGGGAAGGCGGCGACAGGTCGGTCATCGTGGACAGTGAAAGCGGATGTCATGCCCGCCGCGCGGACTTGGCAAGGCGCGTCGGCCCGCCCGAACCGAACGTGACTGATAACCAGGAATCTGCGGAGAACGTTCCTCAGGCGCGCGCGGCGCCGAGCGTGAAGACGGGCATCGCTTTGTGCGCGCGGAGGAGCTCCATCGCGCGCGCTTCGGCGGCGCGCATGCGGCGTTTTTTCGCGGGCTTCAGATCGTCGTAACCGGCGAGATGCAGCCAGCCGTGGACGATGTAGAGCGTGAGTTCTTCCGAGAAGTTGCGGTTGTGCGTGGCGGCAAACGCGGCGGCGGTGTCGGCCGAGACGCAGATTTCACCGGCGCTCTCCAACGCGGCGTTGCCCTCGAAAGTGATCACGTCGGTCGTGCTCGGATCGTCGAGAAAATCGGCATGAATGCGCGCCAGCGCGGCGTCGGTCAGAAACGCGAGGGAAAGTTCGCCGGCGGGCACGGCCGAAAGACGCGCTGGTTTTGTGGCGGATTTTCGGCGGGGTGAGGCGGCGTTTTTTTCCGACGCGTTTTCGACGAGCTGAGCCCCGGCGTTTTTTTGCGCGGCGGGCGTGAGCAGAGGGATATCCGCTTCTGTGTAGCGGAACCATGCATCGAGCGTGTGAATGACTTTCGTGACGGCCCGCCGGTCGAGCTTGAGACGGGGATGGGCGTTGTGGAGATGAACCTCGCGGGCGGACATGGCGGAAACTCGCAATCGGAAGGCCGCTGCGCGGAGGGGCAAACTGAAAATGGGACGGCGCGGGAAGCGAAGGACGACTGACGACGGACCAATGACGAATGACCAGCGGGCGCTGGCCGGAAATGCACGCTTTAGGTCGGGGGCGTTTTCGCGGTGGTGCCGGAGGCGGATGTGGCGGGCGCGGCGGACTCTTCGGCCTGCGGGGTGTAGCTCACGCGCGAGTGCAGCATGTTGAGCAGCGTGAAGGTGAAGCTGCTCTTGATCTTCGTGAGATCTTCGAATGTGAGCGGCGCTTCATCGAGCTGGCCGTCTTCGATGCGATCCTTGAAAATCTGATCGATCAATTCGCCGAGGTGTTGCGGCGTCACTTTGCGCAAAGAACGCGAAGCCGCTTCGACGCCGTCGGCGAGGTGAATGATGGCGCTTTCCTTAAACTGCGGACGCGGACCGTCGTAGCGATACGTGCTTTCGCACACGGGTGAAGGTTCGAGCCCGGGTTGAGACCACAAGCCGGCGCGTGTATCCGAACTAGCACTACGAGCACCCGTCATGGCCGCGGAGGATTGCGGCGGGCGTTTTTCGCCGAGAGCGCGTTGGAAGAAATAGCGGATGAGCGACGTGCCGTGATGTTGCTGGATGACGTCGATGACGGCGCGGGGCAGCTTGTGTTTCACGGCGAGATCCACGCCGTCTTTGACGTGCGCCTTGATGATGAGCGCGGAGAGCGACGGATTGTTTTCGTCGTGTGGGTTGGCGCGGTCGCGCTGGTTTTCGGTGAAGTACTCGGGTTTGCGCGTTTTGCCGATGTCGTGGAAGAGCGCGCAGACGCGGGCGAGCAGCGGGTTGGCGCCGATGGCGTTGGCGGCGTTGTCGGCGAGCTGTGCGACGACGAGCGAGTGGTGGTAGGTGCCGGGCGCTTCCATCTGCATGTTGCGCAGAAGCGGGTGGTTAAAATCCGTGAGCTCGAGCAGCGTAATATCGGTCGTGCGTTTGAAGAGGCCTTCGATCACGGGGAGCACGCCGGCGACAATCACCCCGGTGAGGATGCCGGTCGCGAGACCCGCGAGCATTTGCTTTGGAATCACATGCGGCGGGCTGAAGAACGAGAGCTGATCGATGAAGCCCATGAGGCCCGCAAACACCGCGACGACAAAACCGCCATAGGCCGCTGCGCGAACGACGTCGGCGCGGCGCCGAACCTGGCGGCAACAGAAAATGCCGACCATCGACGCGACGAAGGTGATCACGAGGATGTCGAGGCGGTTGCCGTAGATGACGCTGGTGAAAATCGAGATGAACAACGCCGCAAAAATCGCGGAGCCGGCGTCGATCAAGATCGCGACGATGAGTGGCGCGAGCGCGGTGGGCGCGATAAACGGCAGGATCGAAGCTACGCTGGAATTTTCGACGAAGTAGGGCAGTCCGCCGAGCCAGTAGGTGAGGCGCACCAGCGCGAGATTGCCTACGACGACCAAGGCGAGGAGCGCGAGGCGTCCGTTGCTCTGAAGCGTTTCACGATCCTCGAGCCGGATGTAGACAGCGGAGGCGACGAGCATCGCGAGCACGAGCAGGATGCGGCCGAAGAGTTGGAGGCCTTCCTCGACTTGGGTTTGCTCGTTTTTGAGGAGGAAGTTGCGGTGCGCTTCGAGCATTTCGAACTGCTCGGGCGTCACGCGTGTGCCCGGTTCGATGATCGTCTGACCTTCACTGACCGAGACGACGACGGGTTGGAGTTCTTCCAACGCCTGTTCTTGCAAGCGCGCGGTGGCGGCGGAGTCGAAAACAAGATTGGGGATCAGGCCGTTCCGGAAGATTCGGAAGAGCGCGGCCGTGATCTCGCGGCCGAGACCTTCGGCGTTGAGATTCGCGCGAAGCGAGGACAACGCGTCCTCCATCGTGTGGACCGGACGCTGGACGGTGCTGCCGTCGTTGCGTGTGAGATGGAAAACGGTGACCGAACCCGGCGCGGAGAAGCCGCCGAGGCGTCCATCGTGCACGCCTTCTTGATAAAGTTCGCTCAGCGCGAGCAGGCCGGTCTCGGCGAGCTGGAAACGCGTGTCGGCATTGGTCGCGGCGAACACCGTGTACACATCGTCCACGCTGGCGCGGTACGGACCTTTAGCGTCGAAGGCTTCGACGATCGGTAGGAGCGCGGCGCGCGTGGCGTCGACCGGCTGGTCTTCGGGGCGCGATTTTTCGAACTGCTCGAGTTGGACGAGAAGTTCGTGGATGTGCGTCTTGAAACGGTGGAGGTGGGAAAATTCGAGTTGGTAAACGCGCGGTACGCGGGTGCGGACCTGTTCGCGTTGCTGGCGGGTTTTTTCCGCGCTCTCGTATGTGAAAGCGGCGCTGGCGGTGATGCGAACCGAGGCGAGCTGGTTGGGCAGCACGGGCAGGTTGACCGTGTTCACGCCCACGAAGCTGATGAGTACAATCGCGGCGACGGTCGCGATGAAGATCAGCGCGGTGATGAGCTGGCTGGTCTCCAGAAACTCAACCGTGCCGGAGACATCGGCGGTCTTGCGCATCCGAAGCGGGCGGGCGGCGCCGCCGGGCAGAGCTTTGAGTTTATCGATGAGAGACATGTCGGCGCAGGGCGCAAAAAGCAGAACAAAATATGAACGCGTATGCGGCGCGGTGCGAGGGCTTATTTTCCAACCGGCGCGCGCCGCCTGGGTGAAGGCGCGTTATTTCACATTTGGTTCACCCATCGGGTTCTTATACCGTTCATAGGCGTCGATGATTTTCAGCACGAGCGGGTGGCGGACGACATCGGAGCCGCTGAATTGGTGAAATTCGATGCCGGCGATGTCCTGTAGAATCCGGCCGACCTCAATCAATCCGGACTGTTTGGCGCGGGGAAGATCGATCTGGGTGATGTCGCCCGTGACCACCATACGCGAATCTTCACCCAGTCGCGTGAGAAACATCATCATTTGCTCGGGCGTGGTGTTTTGCGCTTCGTCGAGCACGATAAACGCGCGGCTCAACGTGCGACCGCGCATGTAGGCGAGCGGCGCGATTTCGATCAGGCCTTTCTCGGTGAGCCGCGAGACATCCTCGCTATCGAGCATGTCGTGCAAGGCGTCGTAGAGCGGACGGAGATAAGGCAGGATTTTCTCGCGGAGATCGCCGGGAAGAAAGCCGAGTGCTTCGCCGGCTTCGACCGCGGGGCGCGTGAGGATGATTTTTTCGACTTCGTTTTTCAGCAACGCCGACACCGCGGCGGCCATCGCGAGATAGGTTTTGCCCGTGCCGGCCGGGCCGATGCCGAAAACGATCGGATTTTGCAGGATCGATTGCAGGTAAAGTTTTTGTCCGAGCGTCTTGGGAACGATCGTCTTGCGACGCGTCGCGATTGTGAGCGGCTGGCCGAACAAAGCGCGGAGCTGTTCCGTGTCGCCGCGCGCGATCGTGTCGACGAAACGATGAAAGTCGGGCGTGCGGATCGAAACGCCCTGCGCGCGAGCATCGTTGAGGAAACCGAACAATGTTTCTACGCGCGAAATCGCTTCAGCCGAGCCCTCGACCTTGAGCCAGTCTTCTCGCGTGACGAGACGCGCGCCGAGGTGTTGTTCCGCGTAGCTGAGGTTCTCTTCACGTCCGCCAAGCAATTGATGGAGATGGCGCGGGCTGGGAAAACGGAGGGTTTGAGAAGCAGGCATGAAGGAAAGGGCGGGCGGAAAGTCCGAAGGGTGGCGGAACGACGAAGGGGGATGACGAGTGACCGATGACCGGTGACGAGTGCGCGGGTGGAGCTAGGGAGTTGGGCGAGTGGGCTGGAGCGATGGCTGCGATGGCCGCCAATCACTGATCAATGGTCAATCGCCGTCCGACGGCGGCGAGCCGTTCCCAGGTGGCGTCGAGCGATTGCGGGAGGATGCGTGTCTGGCCGATGACGGGCATGAAATTGTTGTCGCCGTTCCAGCGCGGCACGAGGTGACCGTGGAGATGTGCGATGCTGCCGCCGGCGGCGGAGCCGAGGTTAAAACCGACATTGATGCCGTCGGGTTTGAGCGCCTCGCGAAGCAGACGTTTTCCCGTGATGATGATCTGGAAAAGGTCGGCGCTTTCTTCGGGCGTGAGCTCTTCGATGTCGGTGACTTCGCGAAACGGAATGGCGAGCAGGTGTCCCGGGTTGTACGGAAAACGATTCAGCATCAGGTACGAGAGCGGGCTGCGATAAACGATGAGTGCGGCGCGATCGTCGCCCGATGCGGGGAGTTCGGTGAAAGGGCGCTTCACCGCGGGATAGCGAGGCGCCTCGATGTATTCCATACGCCAGTAGGCGTGCAACTGCTCCATGTGTGTAGTCGTTTGTCGAAGTTTGCAGGCATCCAAACGGACGGTTGGCGAAAGTCAAAGACGCGAGACCGCAGCAGCCATGCCAAAACAACGATGCTCGCACTCCCGGGAATGTCCGACGGTACGCTCCGGTTCACGCCCGATGGGCGCGGGCGAGCCACTGATTTACCGTGCGCGACGCTCCTTCTCTTCATGAACCAACACCGAAATTTTTTTCGGGATAACGGGCTTTCGCTGGCGATGCTGGCGCTCTTCCTCCTGTTTTTCGGAGGACAGATCTTGGCGGGGGAACACGAGCACAATGACGAACGTCGCAAGCGCGGCGAACCGGAGTTCACCTTGGCGCAATATGTGCGCAGCGCGCATTTCTACGAAGCGACGGCCGAGAACTGGGAGAGCGAGTTTTTCCAAATGTTCGTGTATGTCTTCGCCACGGCGTATCTCTACCAGAAGGGTTCGGCGGAATCGAAAGATCCGCGGAAAAAACATCGTCATCATCGCGACAACTCCGCGCAACCGCCGCCCGGAGCGCCCTGGCCGGTGCGGCGCGGTGGTTGGGTGTTATCTGTGTATGAGCATTCGTTGTCGCTCGCGTTTCTGCTGCTGTTTCTCGTCGCCTTCGCGCTGCACATCCTTGCGGGGCATCGGAACTACAACCAAGACCGCGTCGCCGATGGCGAAACGCTCGTGACGATCAGCGGCTACCTCGGTTCGCCGCGTTTTTGGTTCGAGTCGTTTCAAAACTGGCAGAGCGAATTTCTGGCGATTTTCGCGATGGTCGTCCTCAGTATTTTCTTGCGCGAACGAAACTCACCGGAATCCAAGGAAGTCGAGACGCCGCATGGAGAGAACGAGGAAAACTGAGCGCGCGATGCGCGCGACGCTTCGCGCTGCACATTGCTCGGTCGAGCAGTTCGCGTAGCTTGCAGAATGCGCCCTTGGCGCGTGCGTCTTCCTGTCGATGCGGGAGCTGTACGGATAAAACCCGCTGCGCGGAAAACGCTTATGCAAGGCCCGGCCCCCCGCCCGCGAGCGCTGGCATGTAACCAGCGGAATAAGCCGCGACGTCCGTGGCGGATGCGCTCCGAGCGAGCGGTTTTGCACGGGCCCCTGAACTTAACCCTGTATCCAACATGTCCTCTCTACACACGCTCCAAGACCTTCTCGCCGAGGAGTTGAAAGACCTCTATAACGCCGAGAAACAACTTCTCAAAGCGCTGCCCAAGATGGCGCGCGCGGCCTCCAACGAAGAATTGAAACAAGGTTTCCTCGACCATCTCGAAGAAACGAAGGGCCATGTGGAACGGCTCGAACAAATCTTCGAAGCCCTGAAAATGCCGGCGCGCGGCAAGACGTGTCACGCGATGGAAGGCCTCATCGAAGAAGGCTCCGAAGCGATCGAAGCCAAAGCGCCCGACGCGATTCGCGACGCACAGCTGATCGGTTCGGCGCAGCGTATTGAGCACTACGAGATCGCCGCGTACGGCACCGCTCGCGCATTCGCCGAAGCGCTCGGCGAATCGCGTGTTGCCGACTTGCTGCAGCAGACGCTCGACGAAGAAGGCGAAACCAACAAACGCCTCACCGCGCTTTCCGAAACCGTCAACGCGGACGCGGTCGAAGTCTCCACGGAAGCCGAAGAGGAATAATCTTCGATCTTTCTCATCGCCGGTGGCATGAAGAAAAACGCCAAGACTCGCCAGCGCTCGCGAAATGCTTCGCGACGCAAACCGCTGATGCAGGATCAACCGAAACCGAAGTTCGCGGAGCAGCATCAACGCGCTCCCGGCGCGGAACATCGGCTCGATCCGCAACCGCGGTGGCAGGCTTCGCGTTATCGTGCGGCCGGCAAACTTGAGGATAAAGTCGCGCTCATCACGGGCGGCGATTCAGGCATCGGTCGCGCCGTGGCGTTTTTGTACGCACGTGAGGGCGCCGATGTTACGATCGTGTATTTGCCCGAGGAACAGCGCGACGCGGAGAAAACGCGCGACTCGGTCGAAGCGGTGGGACGACGTTGTTTGTTGTTGCCCGCCGATCTCACCAAGGAAAGCGCGTGCAAGGATGTTGTCGAAAAGACGGTGAAGCATTTTGGGAAACTCGACATCCTCGTGTCGAACGCTGCGCATCAAGCGCGCAATGACGGTGTGCAGAAGGTGTCGGCCGAGGCATTCGATCGTACCTTTCGCACCAACATTTACGCGTACTTCTTTCTCGTGAAGTATGCGCTTCCGCATTTGAAACCCGGCGCCGCGATCATCGCGAGCAGTTCAAAAACGGGCCTTTTCGGATCGGAACAGTTGCCGGATTATTCGGCGACAAAAGGCGCGATCAATGCCTTCACCAAAACGATCGCCATGGAGCTTGTCGAACGCGGCATCCGCGTGAACGCGGTGGCGCCAGGCCCGGTGTGGACGCCGTTGAACCCGTCCGATAAAGGCCTGACGCCGAAGCGCGTTTCGATGTTCGGCGCCGACTCACCGATGGGCCGTCCCGCGCAGCCTGAAGAGCTCGCGCCGGCCTATGTGTTTCTGGCGTCCGACGCAGACTCGTCGTACATCACGGGCATCGTCTTGCCCGTGATGGGCGGCGAAACCTTCGGCGCGTAGTTGAGGAGTGGATACGTGTGCTAGTAACGGTATGGGCGGTTGCTCCGCAATCGCCGCCGCGCTCGGCATGAAGGCGGACAATGCGGAGCTGTTGTGAACACTGGTTAGCGTTCACTGGCCGGTTTCGTTGGCGTGTGCCGCTTCGAGCTCCGGAAGTTTTTCCAAGTCTTTCTCGGCGGGGCCGGAAATCACTTCGCCCGTCGCGCGGAAACGCGAACCGTGACACGGACAATCCCACGTGTGCGCGGCGTCGTTCCATCCGACGATGCATCCGAGGTGCGGGCAAACAGGCGAGCTGAGTGTGATCTTGTCGGACGCGTCGCGATAGGCGGCGACTTTGCGACCGTCGATGGCGACGATTTTGCCTTCGGAGCGATTGAGCGAACGCAGCGTGTGCGCGTCGGCCGGCGCGAGATAATCGCGGAGCAGGTGATAGGGATAGTCTTTGTTCTCTTTGAGATATTCCCACGCGGAGCCGCGGACTTTTTTTCGGTTCACCTGGAAAAGATCGATCCACGGATTGCGGCGCCCGGTGATCGCATCGAGGGCCATCATCGCGCCCAGCGTGCCGAAGGTCATGCCGTTGCCCGCGTAGCCGGTGGCGATGAATTGATTCACGGCGGTGCTGCCAATGTACGGCAGACCGTCGGCCGTTTCGATGACCTGGCCCGACCACTGGCGTTGAATGACGGCGTTGGGGAAACGTTGTTGAAAACGCTGCGCGAGCCGCTTGCCCGCTTCGCGCGGACTTTCTTCCTGGCCGGTTTTGTGATCTTCGCCGCCGAAGATGAGCAGGTCGTGTCCACGACGATGTTCGACGCGCAGATAATCGTATGGATCTTTGGTGTCCCAAAACAGCGCTTCGACACCTTGCGGCGGAATCTGCGCGGAGAGCGCGTAGCTCGTGTAGAGCGCGAGTTTGGTTTGAAAGAGCAGTGCGGACAATGTGCCCGTGTTTCCCTGCAGCGGCGTGTGCGTCGCGAGAATGAGATGTCCACACGTGATGGTGGAGTCGCCCGCTTTTACCGTGAGCGGATTGTCTTCGATCGTGTCGACAGCGGTTTGTTCAAAAACGTGCGCCCCTTTGCCACCGAAGCTGCGCACGAGTCCGGCGAGATATTTGCGCGGATGAAAAAGCGCTTGTTGCGGGAAACGCACGCCTGGCGCGTCCATGAGCGGCACCGACGGCAAAAACTCCGCTTTGACGCCCAGTGAGCGCGCGGCCTCGGCTTCGGCCTCGAGCTCTTTGCTCGCTTCGGAAAAATCCCCGTCGGTCGGCGCGTGAAGATATCCCGGCAGCCAACGAAAATCGCAGGTGATGTTTTCGCTGCGAATATTGGCGACGATGCGATCGATCGCGGCACCGCCGGCGTCCCAGACCGCGCGCGCGGCTTCGTTGCCAAACGAATCGGTCATCTCCGTGAAGAGCAGATCGGTGACCGGTGTGAGATGCGCGGTGGTGTGGCCGGTATCCATGCGCGCGAGTCGATCGCGTTCGATGAGTGCGAAACTCAATCCGGCCTGACGGCAAAGGTAAGCGGCGGTGATGCCCGTGATGCCGCCGCCGACGATGACGACGTCGACGGCGAGATTGCGCGCGAGGCGCGGAAAGCGGGGCAGCGTGCCGGTGGCAATCCAGTGCGAGGGGGCTTCCATCCCCGGACAGAACCGCGCGGGCGTTCCCGGTTCCGAATGCAAAAAGCGATGGCAAAACGCGCGCTACGCGCGGTGTGTGAACTCAGGCAAGTACACGTGCGTGATCGGTCGAGTAATGAATAAAAACGTCTTGGATCGCGTCGTGAATATCGCCCGTGCGCACTTGGAGATCGTCGAGATATTCATGCAACCCGCGCGTGATGATGTGCGGCGTGTCGCAATTTTCCAAATGCTCGCGCAGCGCGGTCACGAGACGCACCGCGGCGTTGTCGGCGAGATGTGGCGCGTCGGCGGTGATGCACGTGAGTGCGCGATGGATCGCATTGACGGAGAAGAGCACGCTGCGCGGGAAGACCGTGTCGCGAAGCAGATAATCGACGACGCGTTCGAGGCTCAGCTGACCACGTCGGCTCTGACGAAACGCTTCGAACGCCGAGCATGAGCGCAGCACGGAGGCCCATTGCACCATGTCGAGCGCGGAGCCGACGCGCGTGTTGGCGGGCAGCAGCATGAAGTACTTCACATCGAGGATGCGCGACGTGCTGTCCGCGCGTTCGAGGAAGCGACCGAGTTCGAAGAACCACCACATCTGCGTGCGCGGGATCATCGAGTCGGCGACGCCGTAGAAGCGGTGAATGTTGCTCTTCAGAAAGTGAAGGTATTCGGCCGAACCGAGCTGCGCGTAGCGCTCGTAGTCGTCGTCTTTGAGGCGCAGGAAAAAACTGTTGAGCTCTTCCCACACTTCGCTCGCGAGTTGATCGCGGATGCAGCGCGCATTTTCGCGCGCGGTGGCTACACACGAAAAAACCGAGCTCGGATTTTGTCGGTCGAACAACACGAAATCGACGACGGTGCGTTCGGTGACATCGGTGCCGTGACGTTTGCGGAAAAGGCTGTCGCCACCGCAAACATACACGAGCGGTTCCCATGCGCGCGGTGCATCGGCCGCCTGCCGGCTCTGCAGATCGAGCACGAGCTGGTTGTTGACGTTGAGCAAACGCGCGGTGTTTTCCGCGCGCTCCAGATAACGGGCGGTCCAGTAGGTGAGAGAGGCGACGCGGGAGAGCATGAAAAATCCGAAAATTGAAGGCCGAATGACGAGGGTGATGAAAGCCGGCGGGCGATTGCAGTGTGTTAGTCGGTTTTGGTTTTCCGGAAGATTGCGGAGAAGATCAGGTTCAGCTCGCGAGTTTCGGTCCAAAGTGCGCGGGTGGTGTCACGTTCGTCGTCGGCTACTTTGGCCAGCATGCACCAGTATTTCGTTTCGTGCACTTCTTTGCGGCAGAGTGCGATTTTATGGCGGAAGTCTTTCTTGGATTCTGCGTCGTCCGCTTCGCAGTAGTTGGCACCAATGCTGGTGGCTGGTCGCACGAATTGCGAAATCAATGGATGGAGGACGGCAGCGTCCGGTAGCTTGAGGCAGGACTCGATCACGCTTTCCCCGAACCTCGCGGTGCGTTCCTCAAGATCGTAAGCGCGGGGCTCGTTGAACGAAAAACACGCGCCATCGTCGGCATTCGGCCTTCGCGTTTTCGGGGTTGTTTTCATACCAACACCTCTTCCGCCGGGGCGGTTTGGGATTGGGGCGAGTGGGTGGGCGGGGTTTCGTCGTCGGCGAGCACCCACGTGTCTTTTGAACCGCCGCCTTGCGAGCTGTTGACGACGAGCGAGCCTTTGCGGAGCGCGACGCGCGTGAGACCGCCGGGCATGATTTTGATCGTCTCGCCGTTGAGAATGTACGGGCGCAAATCGATGTGGCGGCCTTCGATCGTGTCGCCGCAAACGCTCGGGCAACGCGAGAGGCCGATGGTCGGTTGCGCGATAAAATTGCGCGGGTTCTCGATGATTTTTGCGCGAAACTCCGCGATCTGCTCGGCGGTGCTGTGCGGACCGACGAGCATGCCGTAGCCGCCGGCTTCGTTGACGCTTTTGACGACGAGCTTGGGCAAGTTGTCCAAGATGTATTTCAGATCGGTCGGATCGGCGGAGAGGAACGTATCGACGTTGGGCAGGATCGGATCTTCGCCGAGATAAAACCGGATCATCTTGGGCACGTAATAATACACGGCTTTGTCGTCGGCGATGCCCGTGCCGATCGGATTGCAGAGCGCGACGTTTCCTTTGCGATACGCTTCGACGAGTCCGGGCACACCGAGCAGCGAGTCTTTGCGGAAAACGGTCGGGTCGAGGAAGTCGTCGTCGATGCGGCGATAGATGACGTGCACGGGCGCGAGGCCGTCGGTGCGACGCATGTACACGCGATCATTTTCCACCACGAGATCCGAGCCTTCGACGATCTCGATGCCCATCTGACGCGCGAGGAAACTGTGTTCGAAATACGCGGAGTTGTACACGCCGGGCGTGAGCAGCACGACGGTCGGCTCCGGTACGTGGTCGGGCGCGAGGTGGGTGAGCAGAGCGAGCAGATCGTGCGTGTAGTTCTCGACCGGACGCACGCGATAATCGCGCAGGAGATTGGGGAAGACGCGCTTCATCACCTGGCGATTTTCGAGCACGTAGCTGACGCCGGAGGGCGTGCGGAGATTGTCCTCAAGCACGCGATAAACGCCGTCCTGATCGCGGATCAAATCGGTGCCGTTGATGTGGACGTAGAGACCGCGTGGGATGTTGAATCCGACGAGTTCGCGGCGAAAGTGTTTCGAGGTTTCCACCATCTCGCGCGGCACGATGCCTTCGGCGAGAATGCGCTGCGGTCCGTAGATGTCCTCGAGGAACATGTTCAGCGCCTGCATGCGCTGCGTCAGGCCGGCTTCGAGATGACGCCACTCGTGCGCCGGCACGATGCGCGGCACGAGATCGAAGGGAAAAATTTTTTCCGTGCCGGCGTTGTCGGAATAAACGGTGAACGTCACGCCGCGGCGCAGGAAGGTCTCGTCGGCGGTGCGCTGGCGGCGGAGGATTTCGCCGATGCCTTGAAGACGTCCGAAGCGTTCGGCGAGAAGCTGGTAGTGCGGGCGCGGACGGCCATTCGCAGCAAACATCTCATCGAAGAACGGAGCGTATTCGTAGGTGGCGAAGAGATCGGACATGCGTGAAGAAATGCGGGCGGATCAACCCGTGGACGGTTGACCCCAGAGGAAACTTTGGTCGCTGAGCAGTTCGCGTCCGTCGGCGGCGAGCACGCGCACGCGCCAAGCGACAGGTTTGGCCTCAGGATCGGTCCAGTCGGAGCCGGTGAGACCGAGTTGAAAAACATGCGAGCCCGTCGGCACCGTCGCGGGCGGAAACGTGATCGAGCGCGGATCCGGAGTGCCGGGCGTGATATAAGCGAGCTCGATGCGCGCGCCGGCCACGGCCGCGCCGGCGTTTTTCAGGCGCATGAGAAAATAATAACCGGCGCGCGAATCGGGACGACTGCGCAGGAACGTCTGACCGCCGGTGTTCTCCTGACCGCCGAAAAATTCCGCGATGCGCTCAAACGACGCCTCGGTGCGATACTCCGGCAGGATCCGCACCACCGTGAGATCACCGGCGGTGAGTCGAAGCGCGAGCAGGAGAAACAGGACGGGTGCGAGACGCATGGGCTGGGTTGAACGCCGGGAGGTCGGCGTGCAGAGCGAGGTTTGCAGGTTGTGTGCCAGTGAGCGCATGAGAGAGATTTACGGAAAAGGAAGGGGAATGGCCAATGGTGAATGACCAGTGAGGAATGACCAATTGCCCAATGATCAGTGACCAATGATCGGCGACTATTAGCCAAGCAACGAATGGCGCGGGGCCGACGGTGGAGGGCGGATGCCGAAATCGGAAGGCCGAATGCCGGAGGGCCGCGGGACTCTTTCTTGGAGTTTGGCCCTTCCTGTGTCTTTGCGATTTGACGCTCTGGCGTTTGGAATTTCCGCGGCTTTGCTGCCACGGCGTTATTCGAGCCAAATTTTTTGGTAGCGATGGATGCCTAGCAACGACGGCACCCAGCCTTTGACCGACGGGTGAATCAAGTACGTGCGCGATCCGAAAAACACCGGCGCGACCGGAGCTTCGTCGAGCAAGATCGCCTCGGCTTTCTGAAGCAGCGCGAAACGGGCGGCTTGGTCCTGCGTGCGGGACGCCTCGGCGATGAGGCGGTCGTACTCGGCATTGCTCCAACCGGTTTGGTTGTTGGCGCCGTTGGTCACGTACATGTCGAGGTAAGTGGTCGGGTCGTTGTAATCGCCGACCCAGCGCGAGCGGGTGACTTGGTACGCGAGGTTGATCTGATTGTCCAAATACACACGAAAATCGGAAGAGGTGAGGCGCACGCGTACGCCGAGTTCGCGCCGCCACATTTCCTGAATCGCTTCGAAGACGGCTTTGTTGATCGAGTCGGTGTTCATCTGGAGTTCGAACGGCGCGAGACCTTTTCCGCCGGGATAGCCGGCTTCGGCGAGAAGCCGCCGGGCTTCGTCGAAATCGGTGGGAACGCGCGCTTCCGCGGTGTAGCCGGCGGTGTTGGGCGGCGTGTAGAAATGCGCCGGGCTGCGGCTGCCGTGGAGCAGGATGCGGCAAATGGCCTCGCGATCGATGGCGCGGGCGAGCGCTTGGCGGAGCTTTTTATTGTCGAAAGGCGGACGCGTGGTGTTGAAGCGGATGAAAAGCGTCTCGAGCAGCGGATCGATGCGCAGCGGGCTCGGCGATTGACGACGATAGGAGGGAATTTTTTCCGGTGGCAGATCGTAGGTGATGTGGATCTGCCCGGCGCGGAAGTTACGCTCGTCGGTCGAGATGTTGTCGTTGGGGTAGAAGACGACGGCGTTGAGCTTGGTGTTGGCCGCGTCCCAGTACGTGGGGTTTTTTTCGACGGTAATGCGGACGTTGGGTATCCATTCTTTCAATACAAAGGCGCCGTTGCCGACGAGGTAGCCCGGTTGGGTCCAGCGCGTGCCGCGCTGAGCGAGTCCGCCGAATTTGCGCACGGTCGGCGGATGAATGGGAAACCAGGCCTGATGGGCGACGAGCGCGAGCAAGTATGGGGTCGGCCGATCGAGGCTGACCTGGAGCGTGAGATCGTCGATCGCTTTGAAGCCGACCTGCGAAAAATCGTCGAGTTTGCCGAGATTGAAGGCCTCGGCGTTTTTCACCGGGTAGAGCATGTAGGCGTATTCGGCGCCCAGCGACGGCGTGAGGATGCGCTGAAACGAGGTGACAAAATCGTGTGCGGTAACGGGATCGCCGTTGGACCAGCGTCCATCGGAGCGAAGATGAAACGTGTACGTGAGCCCGTCTTCAGAAACGTCCCAACGCTCGGCGGCGCCGGGGACGGCTTGCGAGGTGGCTTCGTCGATCGCGGTGAGTCCTTCGAAGAGAGCGATGAGAATATTGTAGTCCGTATAAACCGTGGAGGTCTGGGGATCGAGGTCGCCGGGTTCGGCGCCATTGCCGAGATGAAGCGTCTGCGTGCGCCGGGCGGCTTCGACGACGGACTCGCGCTGGGCCCAGGCAGACGCGGGGAGAAAAGAGAGCGCGATAGCGTAAAAGGTGAGAAACGTGAAGAGGCGCATTTTGATGAAAACTGTCGGGTGGGGGCGACGGGCGCAACGGTGGGTGTTTATAGACTCTCTACAAACGGTGCGGCTCCGCGTTTTTATCGCAGTATCACGCGCCGGTGCTGCCGTACTCGTGGAAAATCGCATTTGGCGTCGTCGAAGGCGTGGCGCTCGGCTGGTACCTTCTGCGTGCGGGACGCTCGGTGAAAGGAGGCGCGGCATGAGTGCCAGCGAAGGTGCGATCAATCGCGGGTTGGAACGCACGCAACGTTTCGAAGTCCGCACGCCCGAAGGCGTGGCGTTTTCTTATCGGCTGGCGAGTCCGGTGCTGCGCGTTTGCGCGTGGTTGATCGATTGGATGGTGGTGGCCGCGACGTGGTCACTCCTGGCGACCTTGATCGGCGTGCTGAATATCATCAGCGCCGACATCGCAGGCATGGTCGCGACGATCGGGTATTTTTTGCTTTCGCAGGGCTACCGCATCGCGACGGAGTGGGGTTGGCGCGGGCAGACGCTCGGCAAGCGCGTGATGCGTTTGCGGGTTGTCGACGACCGGGGGCTGCATCTGAGTTTTTCGCAGATCGTGCTGCGGAATCTCCTCCGGTTCGTCGACAGCATGCCGGCGGCGTACTTGGTAGGTGGGTTGGCGGCGCTATTTAGCCGCAAGGCACAACGTCTCGGCGATATCGCCGCCGGCACGTTGGTGATTTGGGTGCCGGAAGAAGTGACACCTGAGTTGGCGACGGTCCAAAGCGGGAAATACAACTCTTTGCGCGCGCATCTGCCGGTTGTGGCGCGACTAAGACAAACCGTAACGCCGGCGGAAGCGCGGATCGCCTGGCAAGCGCTGGCGCGACGCGATCAAATGGAGGACGCGGCGCGCATCCGGCTGTTCGCCGAACTGGCGGCGCATTTCAAGGGGCTTACGCCCATGCCGGTGGATGTGACTGAGGGCGTTTCAGATGAACAATTTATCCGCAATGTGCTCGACGTTTTGTACCGGAGCGAACGCTGATTTCGGTGGAACGCGGGCGGGCGGAATTTGTTCGTAGAGAGGGCTACGCAAAAATTTTTTGCACTTTTTATTAAGAAAAACGCGTAAGGTGCGTTCTTTTCTGTAACGGTTACTACCCTTCACGACCCCATGAACCGGGCAACCACACAACATGAACACGCGGGAGATTTCGTCCGGGCTGCGGTCGCCGATTATCAGACACCGCTCATCCGCTACGCGGCACGCCTCATCGGCGACGCCGATCGTGCGCGGGATGTGGTGCAGGATACCTTTGTCAAACTCATGTCCCAGCCGATCGCTGACGTTCAGGGGCATCTGGCGGAGTGGCTGTTCACCGTTTGCCGCCACCGCGCCTTGGACATCCTGCGCAAGGAAGGACGCATGAAACGTTTTGAGGAGGGACAGATGGAGCGCGTGTCGACCGCCGAACCTCGGCCGGGCAAGGCGCTTGAATACAGCGAGACGCACGAGGCAATTTTGCGCCTCATCGGTACGTTGCCTGCGAATCAACAGGAAGTCATCCGGCTGAAGTTTCAGAACGGATTTAGTTATAAAGAAATCAGCCGCATCACGGCGCTCTCGGTGAGCCATGTGGGCGTGTTGATTCATCACGCGGTGACGCGCCTGCGGGCGGAGTTTGCCGCGCAACAGCCGTGACACGGAGGAGCACGACATGAACAACCATTTTATTTCTCCGGACGATCCTCTGCTCACCGCGTATGCGTTGGGCGAGTTGAGTCCCGAGCGCGCCGCCTGGGTGGAAGAGGCGTTGAAAAACAGTCCCGAGGCTCGTCAGGCCGTGGAGGAAATCCGCATCTTGGCGGCTGACCTCGAAGGAGCGTTGGCGCAAGAAGCGCTCAATGATCCCATCGGCGGTCACGCCGCGAACGAGCCGGTGGCGACGTCGGCCGCGCCGTCGCCCGGTCGCGTGGTGCCGTTCCCGTATGTTTGGGTGGGTACGCTCGCCGCGGCCTGTCTGGCGATGGTGATCGCGCTGAATGGTCCGGATTCGTCGCCAACTGCTGTCCCCACAGCTTCAGTTGCACAAACGACGGTGTCGTCGGGCGCGGCTCCCGAGAAACATTTTGTCCGTGTGCCCAACTCGCCGCTGGCGACGGCGGCATCGGAAATCCAGCAACCGAGTTTCGCCCGCGTGCGCGATTCGTTGTTGGAAGACGGCCGTCGTCGGCCCCGCGGAGTCCTTCGTGTCGATAGACTCGCAGATGCGTCCGATCCACATCTGCGTGCGACGCTGTCGGGATTGTTGGCGCAGCAGGAGACGGCCGCGGCGGGCGAACCGCCGAGCGAGATTTTGCCGCTGCCGGAGGATCGTGCAGATCATCGTTTGTTCGATGATATTCGCTCGAAGAGCGAGATCGCGCGAGAAATCGCCAGCCGCGAACTGCTCACGTTTAAGATCAATTTCAAAGAGCCCAAGGTCGACGTGGCTCGTGATCTTCGTTTCTCACTGATCACTCCGGATGTGCCGTCGAGTATCGGCAACAGCGAATCCATGTTTGCCGCGGCGGCAGACACGCTCGATTCGATTTTGCGCGAGGCGTATGGCAGCACCGAATACGATCAAGTGATCAGCTGGTCCGAAGCCGGGAAGGGCGAGGACGCAGACAGCCGACGCGGCGAGTTCATCGATCTGGTGAAGAAAGCGCGCGCACTTTCGGCGGAATAAGCGACGACGGTTTTTGGTCGGGGGAAACGATCAAATGAGTTGGGGGAGTTTTGTCCGGGGGGACGAAACTCCCCCTTCATTTGGTCGAGGTCATTTGCGCCGGCGGCGTATTTCGAAGATCGCGACGACACCGATGCCGAGCGCCATCAGCAAATAAGTCGAAGGTTCGGGCACCGGCGTGAACGTGATGGCGAGCCCTTGCTGGTTTTGCGTTACGAAAAACGCACCGCCCTGAAGCGAGTGGAGGAAACCACTCGTGTTGAAAGCAAACTGATCGGCGGAGAAGCCGTGGATGTTGTCCGCGATGACAAAGGTCCACGTGTAATGCTGCGTCGCGTCGAAGATGCTGATCGGTCCGGTGGTGCCGTCGTTCGTCAACGAAACAAGGTCGATCATGAACGGACTCGCGGATGTCGCCGTGACGTTCAGCGAGCTGCCAATCACACGAAGCGAATCCCAACCGCCGCCCGCCGAGCTGACGGGATCGAGAAGATTAAACGTAAGACGGCCGCCGTCGGCGAAGGTGAGTCCGGAATGAAACGACAACGTGCCGACGCGATCATTGCCGCCCGGAGAAAGGCGCGCACCTGAGCCGATGGTCACGCCGCCGGGCGACGCGATGCCGCCGAAGCCGGATAGCGTGGCTCCACTCGAAAGCGTAAGCGGGTTTGAAATCAATACGGATGGCGCGATCTGAAGTGTGGACCGATCGCCAACGATCACGCCGCCGAGACCGAGGGCGCTATTGTGACCGGCGATCAAGGTGCCGCCGAGCACGCGCGTGCCGCCGGTGTACGAATTGGCGCCGGTGAGTTCGACGATGCCGCCTTGCGGATCGAAAGCGTTCGCCTGGCCGACGACGACGCCCGGGATGTTGTTGCCGAGTGTCGATGCCACTGTGAGGTGACCTCCTTTGACCGCGGTCAGATAAAGCTCGTCGCCGACGGTCGGCGTGATGTCGCCGGTGAGCGTGACGCGCGAACTCGTGCCGAGATAATACGGATCGGTGCGCGTGCCTCCGGCCGAAAGATCGATCGCATCGGACACCGTGCGCGGCTGGGCTGTATTCGCAGAATCAATACCCACGATCGCCTGCGATTGCGTGATGTTGCCAAAGCGACTGAGGAAGCCGGCGAAGTTGGCGGTGTAGTTTTCCGTGTAGCCGGCATAACCGGCGCCCTCGAATTGGATGCGACGCGTGCTCAGATTGGGCGCGATTCCCGGCAGCGCGTTGGCGCTGTCGAGCACGAGGATGGAGTTGAGAATATCCACTTGGCCGCGGAACGAGTTGTTGCCGCGCAGCACCACGCTCAGCGGCGTGCCGTGTAGTGAACGTATGGATACGTAACTGTTGGCGACGGAAAGGTCGCTTTCGACGTACAAGGTGCCGTCGCCGCCGCCGAAGCGATAGGCGGAGCTGGAGGCGATGAGAATCGCGCCGGTGATGTGCGCGGATGTCTCCGTGCCGAGTCGGGCGTTCGCGGAGAGGCGGGAAAGGTCGATCGTTTCGGAGAAGACCGCGGGAATGGTCGCGTTGCCTGCCGTGTCCAGTCCGATGGTGCCGAGAAAGCCGGAAGCATCGAGACGGCTGATGAACTCGGATTGAAGACCGCGAGTGAAATTGACGCCGACATAAGCATCGGCAACGGAGCGGATGCTGCCTGCGGGCGGAATCGCCGCAGGCGATGTGAAGACGAGACTGCCGGCTGCGACGTGGGTGCCGCCGGAGTAGAGGCTGAGTCCGGAAAGCACGAGGCGGCCGGAGCCGGTTTTTTCGAGGCGAGCGACACCGAGCAGAGTGCCGGCGATTTCCAACTCGCCGCGACGCACGTCGAATGATTGCGAATTTCCGCCGAGGCTGAGCGTCACGGAGGCCGAGAAGCGCGCGGAGGCAGCATCCGCGGACACGCCTTTATCCACATGGACCAGCGCGAGCCCGTTAAACGCGTACGGTGCTGTCGTGGAAAAATGGATACGCTCGACGTGCAAGATACCGAAGGTTGGCAGCTGCACGGTGCCGGCGCCGGTGTCGTCAAAAACGAGAACCGCGGAGCCGTCGTTGGGCGGCACGGCGCTGCCGCTCCAGTTGGCGGGATTGTCGTAGCGGTTGTCGTTGCCGGCGCCCGTCCACGTGAAAGTAGCGGCGGTCGCGATCGACGCCAGTGAGGCAAAAAGAAGTGCGCGCAACCAGGCCATCAGGGTAATTGCCAGTAAGCTCCGGCGGCGGAGCGTGGCAAGTGTCCATCGGTATTTGCCGCAGATTCGCCGGCGGCTTTTACCGAGCCATTACCTCGAAAAAATCGGATACGACGCGGCGCGTCACGGTTCTGCGACGAGGAGCGGGCGTAACGTTTTCCAGACGGTTTCGGCAACGATCTCGTGACCGCGCGCGGTCGGATGCACGCCGTCGGGAAGATTGAGTTCGGGATTTCCGCCGACGCCTTCGAGCAAAAACGGGATCAGCACGGCGTCGTTTTTCTCCGCGAGCTCAGGATAGATTTTTCGGAATGCGCGTGTGTATTCCTCGCCCATGCTGGTCGGCATCTCCATACCGGCGATGACGATGCGCGTGGCGGGATTTTTCGCGCGAACGCGATCGATGATCGCTTGAAGATTATTGCGCGCGACTTCGGGCGACAGGCCACGCAGTCCGTCGTTTCCGCCGAGTTCGAGAACGAAGATATCCACTGGTTGCCGCAGAATCCAATCGAGCCGGCGCAAACCGCCCGCGGTGGTTTCGCCGGAAAGTCCCGCGTTGATGACGCGCCAAGGGAGTTTCTCCGCGTCGATTTTCTGTTGGATGCGCCCGGGGTAGGCTAGGTCGGGATTATCGAGTCCGTAGCCGGCCGTGAGACTGTCGCCGAAAAATAAAACCGTGCGCGTCGTCAGGGATGTCGTTTCGCCGGATTGAGCGCGCGCGCCGATGACGGTCAGCGTCAAGGTGCAGATGAAAAGGAGGAATCGGACGGGGAATGTGGTCATCAGTTGCATCGTTCGGCCGGGATGCTTTCTTCGCGGCACTCCGCATGTGTGCGCAATCGATGTTGAATGTCCAGCGACTCACCCAAACCTACCCGACGGCGCACGGTCCGCTGACGGTTTTGCATGACGTGAGCTTCGAGCTCGAAGCGGGGGCGAGCCTCGCGATCGTCGGCCCCTCGGGCAGCGGCAAAACGACCTTGCTCGGCTTGTGCGCGGGACTCGATCGAGCGGGTGGCGGCTCGGTGCAACTCGCCGGTGTCGATCTCGGCGGGTTGAGCGAGGACGCGCGCGCGCAAGTGCGCAACGAGCACGTGGGATTCGTTTTTCAGAACTTCCAACTGATCCCCACGTTGACCGCGCTGGAAAATGTGCTCGTGCCGCTTGAATTGCGCGGCGAACGCGGACGCGAAGCTGAGGCGCAGGCTTTGCTCGAACGCGTGGGACTCGGCGAGCGCGAAGATCATTTCCCGATCCAACTCTCCGGCGGCGAACAGCAGCGTGTGGCGCTGGCGCGCGCATTCATCAATCGCCCCAAAATTCTCTTCTGCGATGAGCCGACGGGGAATCTCGACGGTCCGACGGCGCATGCGATGACGGAACTGATTTTTGAGCTTAACCGCGAACGCGGCACGACCCTCGTGCTCGTGACACACGATCTCGAACTCGCCGCAAAATGCCGCCGCGTGATCCGCCTGAAAGCCGGCCGCATCGTGGGCGACGAAACGCGGTGTGATTGAACCACGAAGCAAACGAAAAGGTTCCGATCATCCGATGAATTTTATCCTGAAAATGGCCTGGCGGGATTCGCGGTCGGCGCGACGACGGCTGTTGTTGTTTTCGCTCTCGATCGTGCTCGGGATCGCGGCGCTGGTCGCGATCGGATCGTTTACGGACAATCTGCGCCGGGCGGTCGATTCGCAGGCGAAAGCGCTGTTGGGCGCGGACCTGGCGGTGGAGTCGCGCGTGGTTCTGAGCGATGAAGCGCGTGCGTTTCTCGACGGCCTGGGCGGCGAGCAAGCGCAGGAAGTTTCCTTCGCGTCGATGGTGGTTTTTCCAAACAGCGGAGGGCAAACACGGCTCATCTCGCTTCGCGCGACGGAAGGTGCGTATCCATTTTATGGAGACTTCGTGACCGATCCCGGCGGAGCGCCGGATCTTTTGCGGGCGGGCGAAGAGGTCGCGGTGTTGGAAGAAACATTGATGGCACAGTACGGCGCGCGCATCGGCGATCCGGTGCGTGTGGGACAGAAGACGTTCCGCATCGTAGGGGCGTTGAAGAAGATTCCCGGCGATTCGGCGGCGGTCGCGATGTTGTCGCCGCGCGTGTATATCGCGCGATCGCAACTGGCGGAGACGGGGCTGCTCGGACCGGGCGCGTTGGTGCGCTACAAAACTTACTTCAAGTTTTCGGATGATGTGGATGTGGAGAAACTCGTGCGCGATCTGCGCGGCCGCTTCCGGGAGTTGCGGCTGGGTTTCGATACCGTGGAAGAACGCAAACGAGAGCTCGGACGCGCGCTGAGAAATGTGGATGCGTTTCTGAGTTTGATCGGGTTTGTCGCGCTTTTCCTCGGAGCGATCGGTGTCGCGGGCGCGGTGCATGGCTACATTCGCCAAAAAATCGCGACGGTGGCGGTGCTGCGCTGTCTAGGCGCGAGCGCGGCGCAGACCTTTGCGGTGTATCTGATGCAAGGCATCGCGCTTGGACTTTTCGGTGCGGTGGTCGGCGCGGCGGCGGGTGTGGCGGTGCAGTTGTTGTTGCCGGAACTCGTGCGCGGCATGCTGCCGGTGGATGTGACGTTCGCGATCTCGTGGACGGCGGTCGTGCGCGGCATGCTCGCGGGACTCGCGGTGTGTGTATTGTTCACCTTGCTGCCATTACTGGCGGTGCGACGCGTGTCGCCGCTCGTGGCATTGCGCTCGGCTTTTGTCGAACAAACCGGTTGGCGCGATCCGTGGCGCATCGCGCTGTATGTTTTGATCGCGCTGGCGGTGACGGCGTTTGCCATGGTGCAGACGCGCAGCTGGGCGACGGGCGCGGGATTCGCGGGAGCACTGATCGTGTGCATCGGCGTGCTGGCGTTGCTGGCGCGATTGGTGGCGTGGCTCGCGCGACGGTTTTTGCCGAAGCGTTTGCCGTATGTGTGGCGCCAAGGCGTGGCCAATTTGTATCGTCCGCAGAATCGCACGGTGCTGCTGCTGCTCTCGCTGGGACTTGGCACGTTTTTGCTGCTCTCGCTCACGCTCACGCGCGAAACGGTGTTGGCACAAGTGCGCGGCACGGGCGGCGGGGAACGTCCGAATCTGCTTTTCTTCGACATTCAGGACGATCAGGTCGGTCCGCTCACGGAAATCCTCGCGAAAGAAGGCACGCCGGTTCGCGCGCAGGCCCCAATCGTGACCATGCGATTGCGCGCGTTGAAAGGACGCCCCGTGGAGGCCGTGTTGCGCGAGCAAGGCACGATCCCGGCGTGGACCTTGCGCCGCGAATACCGGTCGACGTTCCGTAGTGAACTTTCGGATACAGAGAAACTGATCGCAGGCGAGTTCGTCGGACGGGTGGATGCCGATGCGGAGATTATTCCGATCTCGGTGGAGGAAGGACTCGCGCGCGATATGCAGCTCAGCATCGGTGACGAACTCGAGTGGGATGTGCAAGGTGTGCCGATGCGGACGCGCGTGGCGAGCCTTCGGTCGGTGGAATGGCAGCGCATGTCGCCGAATTTTTTTGTCGTTTTCCCCGCGGGACCGCTCGACGAAGCGCCGAAGTTTCACGTGATGGCCGCGCGCGCGGAATCGCCGGAATCGTCGGCGCGTGTGCAGCAAGCGGTGGTGTCGGCGTTGCCGAATGTTTCCGCGATCGATCTCGCGTTGTTGCTGCAGACCCTCGACGGAATTTTCTCCAAGGTGGAGCTCGTGGTGCGTTTTATCGCGCTCTTCACCGTGGCGACGGGTGTGATCGTGCTCGCAGGAGCGGTGTTGAGCGGACGCTTCCAACGCATTCGCGAGACCGTGCTTTTGCGTACGCTGGGGGCGAGTCGCGGACAGATCGCGCGCATCCAGCTCGTTGAATACGCCGTGCTCGGCGCGCTGGCGGCGTTGACGGGCGGAGCGCTGGCATTTGGTGCGAGCGCGTTGATGGCGATGTTTGTTTTTGAAGCGCCGGTGGTGGTGCCGCTCGGTTATCTGGCGGTGACGGTCGCCTGCGTGGTCGCGGTGACGTTGCTCACCGGTTGGATCGCCAATCGCGGGATCGCGACGCATCCGCCGCTGGCAGTGCTGCGAGAAGAAGCGTGAACGCTTGGCTCACGCGTCTTCTCGCGAGGGCGAAGTGACAAGGGGCAAGTGCCAGGAAGGTTGCGAGATGGAGGCGGTGAGGTGAGAACGGCGCCGTTTGATCGGGGTTGGTTCTTGCCACTTGGAATCTGGCCCTTGGTACTTGGACCTCTTCTGAATATGAGCCGTAACGTCGTCACCTTTCACTACACACTTCGCGATCCCGCCGGCCAAGTGCTGGATCTTTCGATCGGCGGAGACCCCATCGCGTATCTCGAAGGCGCGGGGCAAATCATCGACGGGCTCGATGAACAGCTGCGTGGCTTGCCGGCTGGCACGAAGACGCGCGTGACGGTGCCGGCTGCGAAAGCTTATGGCGAACGCGATGAGTCGCTCGTGCACGAAGTGGCGCGTCACCTCATTCCCTTCGAAGGTGAATTGAAAGTCGGCGATCGTTTTCAAACCGAACCCGATCCCGGTGCGCCGGTGGTCACGATTTCGGCGGTGACGGCCGATCATGTGACGATCGATGCGAATCATCCGCTCGCGGGTGTGCCGTTGGATTTTGAAGTGGAGATCGTGTCGGTGCGTCCGGCGACGCCCGAGGAGCTGGCGCATGGTCACGCGCATCAGCCTGGCGGATGCGGCTGTGGCGGCGGAGGCGAATGCCAAAGCGGTCAGTGATCTTATGAAAGCTCTCGGCATCGACATCGGCGGTTCCGCGGTGAAAGGAGCGCCGGTGGATACACGCACGGGGCGTTTGCTCGGTGAACGGCTTCGTATCGCGACTCCGAAAAAAATTTCCCCTGCGCAACTTGCGGACATCGTGGCGGAGACCGCGGCGCATTTTCGTTGGAAAGGTCCGATCGGCATCGGATTTCCCGGCGTGATCGAGGATGGCCGCCCGCAGACTTCGACCAATCTCCACAAAGATTTCATTGGCTGCGATCTCGCGCGTTTGGTTCGTGCAAAGACGCGTTCTCGTGTGGCCGTGGTCAACGACGCTGATGCGGCGGGTCTGGCCGAAGTGCGTTTTGGCGCGGGAAAAAAACAGCGCGGCACCTTGCTGCTGCTGACGCTCGGCACCGGCGTGGGTTCGGCGCTTTTTCAAGACGGCGAGCTGTATCCAAATACTGAATTCGGACTTCTCCCATGGAAAGGCCGTGCGGCGGAGCGACATGTCGCCGCGTCGGTGAAAGAGAAAAGGAAACTTACCTGGAAAAAGTGGGGACATCGCCTCGGCGATTATCTGCGAGTCGTCGAAACCTTGGTGCAGCCGCGGCTCATCGTGCTCGGGGGTGGCGTGAGTGCGGAGCACGAAAAATTTTTCCACTATCTGCACAATCGCGTGCGGACGGTGCCGGCGGAGATGCGCAATGAAGCGGGCATCGTGGGTGCGGCGTTGTGGGCCGCGGAAACGGGCCGCTGAGCGCGGAGTCTGCGACGATGCCCGCGCCTATTGTCATTCTCGGTCAGGGACTGGCGGGCTCGGTGTTGGCGTGGACATTTGATCGCGCGGGCATCGATTTTGAAGTGATCGATCGCGGTCACGCCGAAGCGTCATCCCGCGTGGGTGCCGGCATCATCAATCCGGTGACCGGTCAGCGCCTGGTGAAAAGCTGGCGCATCGACGAAGAACTCGCGCCCGCCCTCGCGTTGTATCGCGACATCGAGGCATCGCTGAAGATCGCGCTCGTGCGGTCGATGCGGGTGCGGCGGATTTTTCGAAATGAACACGAACGGCATGTTTATTCGGAGAAGAAAACAGGCGGCGATCTCGCGCCGTATGCGGGCGATGGCGACGACGACGGCTTCTGGATCGAAGGCGGGGCGCGTGTCGATACGGCGGCGTTGATCGAAGCGGTGCGCGTGTGGTTGCGCGCGTCGGGACGATTGCGCGAAGAGACAATTTCTGCGGAGCAGGCGTTGAGCAAATGCGAGCTGGTGATCGATTGCACCGGCGCTGCCGTGGCGAGCGACGCGGAGTTTGCGTTTGCTGGATTGCGTCCGGCCAAAGGCGAAACACTCACGCTCGCGCTCGCGACACCGATTGCCGAAGACGTGATTCTCAATGCCGGCCACTGGCTCTTGCCGCTGGGCAACGCGACGGCACGAGTGGGCGCGACGTTTGAACCCGGCGTGACAGACCTCACTCTGACGACACGCGCCCGCGACGAACTCGAGCGCAGCGCGGCTTCGCTCATCGGCGGTGACTTCGCTGTGATCGCGCACGAAGTGGGATTGCGCATGACGTCTCCCGACAAACATCCGGTGATCGGTCGCAGCCCGCGCGATCCGAGGCGGGGGCTGATTAACGGTCTCGGTTCGAAAGGCGCTTTGCTGGCGCCCGGACTTGCGCGCCAGTGGGTGAATCATCTCACGGAGGCGGTGCCCTTTGATCCTGCGGTGGATGTGTGGCGATTTTTATCGGCGGCGCGCAAATGATTTTACGAAAGGCTGAAACTTTTTGGCGGCGGACCGTGTTGTAGAGAGCATGGTCCACGCTTCGCGCCTGACTGGTGTATCACGATGTGCCCGATGCGGCTTGCCGCGACGGGGCAGGCCGAGGAGTGTGCTCGCTTACCCTGTCTGAAACAACCGGCTAATTTTTGCACTCACTCAGCGTTTTTCTTCCATGAGTATGTCCGCTTCGCCCGCCGCGAACCCCTCACCGCGTCCGACCGCCCGCCGTCGAAAAAAGTCCCGCAAAGGGCTCTACCTGATGATCGCGATCGTCGTGATCATAGGCATCGCGGTCGTGGGAAAGATCTCCTCGAAAGGTCGCGAAAAACCGGTGCGTGTGACCACCGAAAAGGCCGTGATCAAAACCATCACGCAGGTCGTCTCCGCCACGGGCAAAATCCAGCCGGAGGTCGAGGTGAAGATTTCGCCCGAGGTCGCCGGCGAAATCATCGAGCTGCCTTTCCGCGAAGGCGCGACGGTGAAACAGGGCGAGCTCGTGATTTCGATCAAACCCGACAACTACCGTTTTCTCGTCGATCAACGCGAAGCCGATCTGGCGGCGGCGCGCGCGGCCGCGGTGGAGAGCGAGGTGTTGTTCAAGAAAGCCGAGGCGGACTTCAAGCGCACGACCGCGCTGTTTGAGCGCAATCTTGTTTCCGAGTCCGTGCACGCCGCGGATCGCGCGATATTCGAAACCGCACGCGCGAGCTACGAAAGCGCACTCGCGAACATTCGCCGCGCCGAGGGCTTGTTGAAGCAGGCGCAGGATCAATTTGAGAAAACCACCATCTACGCGCCGATCAGCGGCACGGTGACATCGCGCACGGCCGAAGTCGGCGAACGTGTGGTGGCAACGGGGCAATTCAGCGGCACCGAAATCATGCGCATCGCCGATCTCTCCAACATGGAGGTGCGCGTGAACATCAACGAAACCGACATCGTCAACGTGAAGGTCGGCGACAAAGCGCGCGTGACCATCGATGCGTTTCCCGGACGCGTGTTCGACGGGGAGGTAAAGGAAATCGGTTCTGCGGCGAAAGTGACCGGCCAAAACACGCAGGAGGAAGTCACGAACTTCCAAGTGAAGATCCGCATCCTCGAAAAAGGCGTGCCGATTCGTCCGGGCATGAGCGCCAACGCCGACATCGAAACGCAGACGGTCGAGAACGTGGTCGCGGTTCCGGTTCAGTCGGTGGTCACTCGCGCGCGCGACTCCAACAAAACGAGCGAGCAGCTCAAAAAGGAGCGCGAGGCGAAGGAGGCGGAACTCAAAGGCGCAGGCTCGGCCGTTGCGGTGAACGAAAAGCAGAAACAGCAACAGGCGCGCAATGACCGGAATTCGACGCAGCGCGTGGTTTTCGTGAGAACGGGCGACACCGTCAAGATGGTGCCGGTCGAAACGGGCATCGCCGACATGACGCATTTCGAAATCAAATCCGGCATCGCCGAAGGCGATGAAGTTGTCAGCGGCAGCTACGCGGTGCTCACGCGCACATTGGCCGACGGCATGAAGGTCGAGGTGGAACAGCCGAAGGGCCCGGCTGCTCCCGGCATGTAATCCGCTCCGCGTCATGATTCCTCCCACCGTATCCGCCGGACAACTACGGCCTGTCCGGCCCATCGGTCCGCTCGTCATCGAGATCGAGGGTGTCACCAAGCTCTATCAAATGGGCGAGGAGACGATCCATGCGTTGCGCGGTGTATCGCTCAAAATCCATCGCAACGAATACCTCGCCATCATGGGCCCCTCGGGCAGCGGAAAATCCACGCTCATGAACATGCTCGGCTGCCTCGATACGCCGACGTCGGGCCGCTACGAATTTAGTGGCAAGGATGTCGCTGTGATGGGGGACGACGAGCTCGCGACGATCCGCAATCAGGAGATCGGTTTTGTTTTCCAGACCTTCAATCTGCTGCCGCGCTCGACCGCGCTTCACAATGTGGAGCTTCCGCTCATTTACGCCGGTGTACCGCGCGAGGAGCGTTTGGAGCGTGCGATGCAAGCCCTCGAAAATGTGGGCCTTGGTCATCGCATGGATCACAAACCCAACGAACTCTCCGGTGGTCAGCGTCAACGCGTGGCGATCGCGCGCGCGCTCGTGAACAAACCGTCGATCATCCTCGCCGACGAACCGACGGGAAATCTCGATTCGCGTACCGGCGAAGAGATCATGGCGCTCTTCGAGCAGCTCTACGCGCAGGGCAATACGCTCATCGTGGTCACGCACGAAGAGGACATCGCGCAACACTCCCGCCGCATCGTGCGCTTGCGCGACGGCCTCATCGAATCGGACGCGCCGGTGGTGGTGTGATTTTCGATTTTGGATTCTCGAATCTCGATTTTATGAATGAGGCGGAACTGAAAGAACGGACGAAGGCGTTTTCACTGCGAGCGAGGACGTTGGTCGATGCGCTTCCGGAAAAGAGATCGGCTCGTGTGCCTGCTCATCAGCTCGCCCGTTCAGGAACTTCCGTTGGCGCTGATTATCGTGCGGCCTGTCGCTCGCTTTCGACGGGTGAAATGATTTCCCAATTGGCGGTGGTGGAGGAAGAGGCCGATGAACCGGCATTCTGGCTGGAGTTGATTGGCGAACATGGACTGATGGCGCCGGCTACGCTGGCTCCGTCGCGTCAAGAAGCGGACGAATTCACCGCCATCATGGTCGCGTCGCGTCGAACCCCCGGCGCCCGCAACCGAAAATCAGGAGTCGAAACTCGAAAATAACCCGATGCGGCGGTTGATATACGAGTTCAACGAGTCCTTGCGGATCGCGTTCACGCAGATCTTTGCGAACAAGATGCGGTCGGCGCTCACCGCGTTGGGCGTGATCATCGGCATCGTGTCGGTGACGCTCATGGGCACGGCGATTCTCGGTATCGACAAGAGCGTCGAGCGGAGTTTCGCGGGTTTCGGTGATGACGTGCTCTATGTCGGCAAATGGCCGTGGCGCGACGTGCAGGATTGGTGGAACTATCGCAATCGTCCGCGCATTCGCATCGAGTATGCGGATCGCTTGAACGAATGGACGGCTGAGCATCCCGATGGGCTCATCAAACTCGCGGTGCCGGCGACGGATCGACAGACGACGATCGTCCGTGGCGATTTGAAGCTCACGAGTATCTACACGCTCGGGGTGGGGCATGATCTGCCGCGCATTTCCAAAGTGGATCTCGCGGAGGGACGTTTCTTCAACGAGTTCGAGGCGCGCGCGGCGCGCAATGTCGTCGTGATCGGTTTCGACGTGGCCGATGCGTTGTTTGCCGGGCAATCCCCGATCGGCGAAACGCTGCGCCTCGGTTCGCAGCAATTCACCGTGATCGGTGTGGCGGCGCGCCAGGGACGTTTCCTGGGGATGTTCAGCATGGATTCGATGGTGATCATCCCGATCAACACGTTCCGCCGCTACTTCGCGGTGAATGTAAACTCGACGCAGATTCGTGTGCAGGTGGACGGCTCGCGGATGGATGAAGCGCGCGAGGAGTTGCGTGGCTTGATGCGCCGGCTGCGTCAGCTCGATCCGGAAGCGAAGGATGATTTTGAACTGAATGAGCAGCGCGTGATTCGCGAGCAGATCGATCCGATCAAAAACGGCATCGCGATCGGCGGATTGTTGATCACGGGCCTCGCGCTCTTTGTGGGGGCGATCAACATCATGAACATCACCTACGTGAGCGTGAAGGAGCGCACGAAGGAGATCGGCACGCGCAAGGCGCTCGGTGCGCGACGGCGCACGATCTTGATGCAGTTTCTCATTGAAGCGGTGAGCATCTGTCTGGTCGGCGGCTCGATCGGACTGCTGCTGGCGGGCGGCGTCTCGGCGCTTGTATCGGTGGCCGTGCCGGATTTCCCGCTCGTGTTTTCACCCGTGCTCGTGGTGATCGGATTTTTAGGGTCGGTGATGATCGGCGTGTTTGCCGGCATCGCGCCGGCATGGTCGGCCAGTAAACTCGATCCGGTGGTGGCGCTGCGTTACGAATGATCTATCTCGAAATACTCCGTCTCGCGTTCTCCTCGCTCTGGGCGAACAAACTCCGCTCCTCCCTCACCATTTTGGGAATGGCGATCGGTGTGTTCTCGATCATCGGCGTGATGACTTTCATCGCCGGTGCGAAGGCGCAGCTCGACTCGGGTCTGAGCCGGCTCGGCGCGAACAGCTTCCAGATCCAGCGGTTTCCCGCGATCAACTTCAGCAATCCTTGGCTGCGTTATGGCAATCGCCCACCCATCACGCTCGCGGTGGCGCAGCGTTTTCGCGAGCTGATGGATGAACATGCGCGCGTGAGTTTGCAGATCGATCGCCGCGGATTGATCGCGAGTTTTCTCGATCGCCGCACGACGCCCAACACGCGGCTGCTCGGCACGGACGAAAACTATCTCGCATCGTATAATTACGAGATCGCGCGCGGCCGCAATCTCGCGACCGACGACGTGGTGTTTGGCCGCGCGGTCTGCATCATCGGCGATGAGATCGTGCAGAAACTTTTTCCCGACATGGATCCGATTGGGCAGACGGTCCGCATCGGCGAACAGATTTGCACGGTGGTCGGCGTGCTCGTGCCGAAAGGCACTTCATTTGGTGAAAGTCAGGACAACTTCATCGCGATCCCCATCACGCGCTGGCTGGCGTCGATGGGGCGCGGGTGGCGTTCGGTTTCGATCAATGTGCAGGCGCCTTCGCAGGAAACGCTGGCGGCCACTCAGGATCGCGCGATCGGCACGATGCGTTTGGTTCGCGGCCTGGAGCCGGAAGACGACAACGATTTTGAGATGTTCACCAATGACTCGTTGATCGAGTCGTTTAATCAAGTGACCAACATGGTCGCGATCGCGTCGTTTGGCATCAGTGCGATCGCGCTGCTCGCGGCCGGCGTGGGCGTGATGAACATCATGTTGGTGAGCGTGACCGAGCGCACAAAAGAGATCGGCATCCGCAAGAGCATCGGCGCGCGCAAAAAAAACATCCTCGTGCAGTTTCTTATCGAAGCCGTGGTGCTGGCGTTGATCGGCGGAGTCGCGGGCGTGGTGATGGGTGTCGTCGTCGGCAATGTCGTGGCATCGTTCATGAACATAGACGCGATTTTCCCGTGGGGATGGGCGACGGCTGGGCTCCTGGTTTGCGGCGGCATCGGCGTGATCTTTGGCCTCTATCCGGCGTGGAAAGCCGCGTCGCTCGATCCGATCGAAGCCCTGCGCCACGAGTGAAATCTCCTGCGCGGCGAGGGAACCTCCGCATTTTTTTAGAGACCGAGGGGATGCGTTTGCCCGCGCCGGTGAAAACCCCTGCCGACTTCTTGCAGTTTGCAAGAAACGGCTTCGATCACGTACCTCATTCTGCAAGGACTCGATGAGGCAATATTCGCCGCGTTAAATTTAAGTCGCGCGGATAGAGTAGGTTAGCCCTGCGGACGGGGTGTTGGCACGGAGATGGGTATGTGAATGGGCGTAGCTCAATCACAATCCAACAGGAACTCCGCCTATGTCTCTCACCCGCACGCTTTCATCCCCGAGTCATCATGACGGTTCCCGTACTGCCAACGCTGATGCCCCCTCCGATTCGGCGCGCGAAGCTGCCTACGACGTCACCCTCATCGAACGTTTCCACCGCGGAGACGAGAGCGCGTTTGTCGAGATCATGCAGCGCTACCACGGCCGCATTTTTGGTCTGGCCAACAACCTCCTGCGCAACAGCGCCGACGCCGAGGAAATCACCCAAGATACTTTCATCCGCGCGCATCGTGGCCTCGCCACTTTCCGCGGCGAATCGTCGCTGGCGACCTGGCTGTACCGCATCGCGCTCAATCTCTCGCGCAATCGCTACTGGTATTTCTTCCGCCGCCGCCGTCAGGATTCTATCTCGCTCGAGCGCAGCCTTACCGACGAGTCTGACGCCACATTTGCCGATCTCATCGCGGCCGATTCGCAGAACCCGGTCCAGGAAACCGTGACACAGGAATTTTCGGAGCTGATTTCCGAATGTATGGAAAAACTGGATGCGCGTCATCGCGAGATCCTCACGATGCGCAACATCCTCAATCAACCGTACGAGGAGATCGCGCAGGCCCTCGGTATCAATGTCGGCACGGTGAAGAGCCGCATCGCGCGCGCTCGCGAAAACCTCCGCAAACTCCTCTCCGAAGCGGCGCCGGAGTTCACGCCCGAGAGCGACAATGGCGAGTTCTTCGAATCCAACCGCACCGTCCACGGCTGCCACGCCATCGCTTACGCCTGATTTTTTTGGGTTAGGTTACTTACGACCATGGTGAAAGCCGGCTCCTCACGGAGCCGGCTTTCTTATTGGGTCAAACGATAGAGAGCGGCGAGGTAGGGACGATGCTCCGCATTGCCCCGTCAGGGCTTGCTGGGAGCGCCGGCCGCGGGCCGGCTTCACGCAATTGCCGGGGGACGCCGGCGCTCCCGCGTGTCATTGAACGTTGAATACACGCTTCAACTCCGCGATCGCCTCGGGCGGCATCGGCACGAGCGGCCCGAGCGGTCGGCTGAGGAAGAGCGCTTCGGTGGTCGCTTCAAGTACTTCCAAACGGTCGAAGGCATCGAGGACATTGCGGCCCACGATGAGCGCGCCTTCGTTTTCGATCAGGATCACGGGACGTTTTTCCAGCGACACTTGCCCGGCGATTTTCTCCGCATCCGCGACGACGCACGCGTGGGGAATTTTCGGCGCGTCGTTGAGCACGATGTAGCTTTCCGGAATCGTGTGGGTGCTGACTTCCGCCGAAGTCATACAGAACGCGCTCGCATGAGCGGGCTGGGCATTGACGATCGCGCCGATCTCGGGATTGCGCCGGTAGATTTCCGCATGCAGGCGCGCCGTGCGGCTCGGACGTTTACCCGCTTCGCACGCATCGGCGGTGCACACGACGATACCCGAGGGGTCGAGCTGCAGGCGGTCGCGTCGTCGCGGCGTGATGAGAAAATGCTCGGCATCGAGTCGCGCGGAGAACGATCCGACCGTGCTGGTGAGGAGGCGTTGGCGATACGCGCGATGAACGAAATCGCAGATCTGCGTGCGCAGCTCTTTCTCGCGATTGCTCGGCATATGCGGCGGAAGCGCGGCGAGCTCGGGCAGAAGTTTTTCGGGGAGTTGTTCTTCCGAAAGTGTTTTGATCGGGCCAAGCGCGGCGGCCTTCACGAGCGTTTGCGCGACAAATTCGAGCGTTTCGAAACGCTGAAACGCGTCGCGCAGATCGGTGCCGCCGATCACCACGCCATGGTTCTCCAGCATCACGCAATCGGCGCCGGCGGCGAAAGTGTCGGCGATATTTCGTCCAAGTTCTTCACTGCCCGGACACGCATAAGGCGCATAAGCGACCTTCCCGCAGATCGCGTGCGCGAGGATTTGCACGCGTGTATTCGGTAACTGGCGACAAATGCTGAACGCCACCAGCGCGCCGGGATGCGCGTGCACGATCGCTTTGATATCCGGCCGACGACGATAAATTTCGCGGTGGAAAGGAAACTCCGACGAGGGCGGATGAAGTCCGGTCTTCGTGCCATCGGCGTGCACGCACACGATATCGCTCGGTTGCAGACGGCCTTTGTCGACGCGCGATGGTGTGATCCAGATGTCGCCGTTGGCGTCGAGGATCGACAGATTGCCACCTGAAGTGGTGGTCATCTTGTACCGGTAGATACGATTCATCGTCTCCACCAGTTCGTCGCGAGGATGCAGCCAGAAAGTGTCCATGCGCACCATTCCCGAAACTCCCGCCGGCGAGTCAAACCGCGACTAATCCACCAGTCCGCAGAGTTGTATTTGCCGTGTTGATACACACTGGAGCATTCCAAATAAATCTATAGCCCATGGGAGCGCCGGCGGCCCGCCGGCAGTTTATGAGGAGCCGGCCAGCGACCGGCGCTCCCGGAAGGCTCGTCCGACGGCTCCGACATGACTAAAAATGCTCTAGCCGCGACGCCGCCCGGCGCGCGGAGGATTTTCGCCATTGTACCGCCGCGCGCGCGTCCCAAAGTTTGCGGATTTTTCCGCACCGTGGCGACCGACGATCTGCTTCTTACGCTTCAAACCACTTTCGGCTATCCGGCCTTCCGACCGCACCAGCGCGAGATCATGGAAGCGTCCCTCGCGGGTGAAGATGTCTTCGCGCTGCTGCCGACCGGCGGCGGCAAATCGCTGTGTTTCCAGATCCCCGCGCTCGTGCGACCCGGTCTGACCGTGGTGGTGTCGCCCTTGATTGCGTTGATGAAGGATCAAGTCGATCAACTCCAGGCGGCCGGCGTGGCGGCGACGTATTTGAACTCCACGCTCGATGCCGCCGAAGCGCGCTCGCGGCTCGCGGGGCTTCATCGCGGCGAATGGAAGCTGCTCTACGTGGCGCCCGAGCGATTGATGCTCGAAGGTTGGGTGAAGAATTTGAAGGAGTGGAATGTGAGCGCGCTCGCGATCGATGAAGCGCATTGCGTGTCGGAGTGGGGGCACGATTTCCGGCCGGAGTTTCGGCAGATCGCGAAGCTGCGCGAGGTGTTGCCGCACGTGCCGCTCATGGCGCTCACCGCAACCGCGACCGAACGCGTGCGCGAAGACATCGTGAATCATCTGAAGCTGCGCGCGCCACGGATGTTTGTCGCGAGCTTCAACCGCCCGAATCTCACGTATCGCGTACTGCCGAAGGAGGAGCCGCTGAAACAAATCATCGAGTTCGTGCGCAAACGCGAAGACGAGAGCGGCATCGTGTATTGTTCGACGCGCGCAACCGCGGAGCGTGTGGCGGACTCACTCGCGGCGCGCGGGTACTCTGCGAAGCCTTATCACGCCGGTCTCGATGCCGACGAACGTGCGCGCAACCAGGAGCTGTTTTTGCGCGACGAAGTGAAGATCGTGTGCGCAACCATCGCTTTCGGCATGGGTATTAATAAACCCAACGTGCGCTGGGTGATTCATTACGATCTCCCGAAAAATATAGAAGGTTATTACCAGGAAACCGGCCGCGCCGGGCGCGACGGTTTGCCGGGAGAATGTTTATTATTATTCAGCGGAGGCGACGCGGCGAAACAGACGCATTTTATAGACGAGATCTCCGATGAGCAGGAGCGCAACGTCGCCCGCGCACAACTCCGGCAAATGATGCACTACGCGGAGAGTGCCGCCTGTCGGCGCGCGGAGCTGTTGGGATATTTTGGCGAAGTATTTCCCGCCAATAATTGCGGCGCGTGCGATAATTGTATCGAGCCGCGCGAAACCTACGACGGCACGCTCGCGGCGCAGAAGTTTCTTTCGTGCATCTACCGGCTGCGTCAGGCGAGCCGGTTCGGAGTTGGACTGAATCATGTCGTCGAAGTGCTCACCGGCGCCGACACCGAGAAGATCCGTCGCTGGGGGCACGATCGCGTGAGTACGTACGGAATCGGCAAAGAGTTTTCCCGCGCGCAATGGGCGGCGGTCGGCCGGGAACTCATGCGACTCGGCTACGCGGCGCAGAGCGACGGCGAGTATCCAACGCTCGATCTCACGGACGCAGGTATCCACGTGTTAAGGACGCGACAGACCATCACGCTCACGAAGCCGATGGTGTTGCCCAAGGTGCGCAAGATCACGAGCCGCCAAGGCGACATCGCGTGCGATGAAATCCTTTTCGCGCGCCTGCGCGAGCTGCGCAAAAAACTCGCCGATGAGCGCAAGGTTCCGGCGTATGTGATTTTTGGAGACGCCACGCTTCGCCAGCTCGCGCGCGAGTATCCGACGAGCGAAACGGAGATGGGAAACATCTTCGGCATGGGAGAAAAAAAGCGCGCGGAGTTTGGAGCCCTCATCGCCGCCGAAATCGCGAGTTATCTGGAAACAAACTCACGGATGAGTTTTGGGTAAGCGATAAACGCGGGGTAGAGGACAGTATCGCGGAAACGCGGAACGGCGGAAGCGCGGAAAAGGAGAGGGAAATCTTTCCACGGTCATCGGCCTGGCGAACGCCGACAATTCTTGGCGGCCGTATTCTGAAAAGTGGCCGCGAGGACCAGCGAACAGCGATCCGTCACTAGCTGTCGCTCGCGGCTATAATTAGTTTGAAACGCGTTGATCTTACCGGCCCATTGGGCCTCGGACTTTTCCTCAAACTGCGCCACCGCTTTCTTTGTTTTATGAACGAGTTTCACTTCACGATACAGTACGGCAAATTTTCCGCGAAGCTCGTCGTTGGCGGCGATTGTTCAGCAATCGTCGCGCCCCACACGGGGCGCGCGGATTGAAACCGTTTCGCCGAGGTATGATTTGTGACAGGTAAGCGTCGCGCCCCACACGGGGCGCGCGGATTGAGATCGCGCTTGATCTGGATCTGAATCCAAATCCGCGCGTGTATTCTTAAATTGGATACGCGTATGAACGGAGGCCCGCAAAAGATGCTTACGAAGGCTGAGCTCGCGGCGTATCTGACGCAGACCGTGGTAAGAAGGGGGCGAGAGGCGCCCGTTTAGTTTTTCGCCTCACGGCGATGCCGGACCGCATCGGGGAGAGGAACGGCGGCTTCTCCTCGGGATTCCGCGAGGCGGACAGCCGGATCGATCGCAAAAACGGAGTTGCGCGCCAGTACGCATCCGGGACGTCCGCATACGCAGGTATCACGCACCCGGTCGCAGTAGTCGGTGTTAGGATTGAAATGTGGACAGGAAAAGCTCACGGCGGGATTTTTAGCCACTGTCACCGCAGATGGCAACGGCCGCTCCATTGCCACTGAGGCTGCGCATAGGCTACTGAGCGTCACTCTTGGGGCGCGTCTCTTAAGGACTCGGCTAGTCGGCACATAAGACGGACGAGGTCGGTGACGTCTTTCTCGTCCCAATCGGCGAATACTTGCTGCGCCATGCGGACGCGTGCTGTGTGGAGTTTGTCCGTGAGCGTCTTTCCTTTCTTTGTGACCACGAGTTCCCGCATCCGGCCGTCGGTCGCGCTTTCGCGCTTGGTGAGCAGACCGAGAGTTTCCAGCTTTGAGACCTGCCGGCTCACGGTCGTGTAGTCTAGGCCGATGCGCGCAGCGAGCTCGACCACGCCGATCGGTCCCAAGCGATCAACCGTCACGAGAGGACGAAAAAGCGCCCGGTCGAGCGAAACGCCGGCTTCTCTCAGAAGTCGGTCGTCCCGCTGGGGGCGATTTATCGCGGTGACAATCTCGATCAAAGCCGCATGCAGGTCCCGCATGAGAGAATTATGTGTCTTTTGCACATTGTTGTTTGACGGCTTCGCTGGTTTCATTTGTGTGCATTTCACACATATGAATAGCGCTCTTCAACCGATTTCGCTGCGAGCAGCCTCGGGCGCGATGATGAGGCAGGACCTGGCTGGAAGTGAAAGGGCGGCAGCGGAGGCGCCCGAATGTGAGATCGGTTTGGGAGAATTACCTATCAACAGATCCCAAAGATGAGTTCGAACGCTAGACCTCGTGGCATCACGCTTCGTACGTGGGCCACGCCATTAACCATCGGTTCGTTTGTTCTGATGACCATAACCGGCATTCTGATGTTTTTTGATATTGTGCCGGGATACGTGGCTTTCGCGCACGAATGGTTTTCGTGGATATTTGTCATCGGCTCGATCGCGCATGTCGTTGTGAACCTCCGGTCGTTTAAAAACCACCTGAAATCGGATTGGGGACGAAGTTGCGTAGCCGTTTTTTCGATTATCGTCGCAGTGTCTTTTTTCTCTTGGGGTCACATCACCATGCCTCAGCTGAAATGGCCGATTGCGGAGGCGCTGGTGAACGCACCCATCGCCGCTTTGGCGGAGGTGAAGCGGACCGAACCTGACGCCTTGCTGAGGAAGCTGGAAAAACAAGGTTTCAGCGGAACTCCGGATCAATCGGTGCTCGAGCTGGCGAAACAATACGAGACCGACGCGTTTCACCTGCTCGGGGTGATATTCCTTCCCGATGAAAAATGATATGCTGCGATCGAGGAATCCCTCTGTCGGATAGCTTACATTCTATTTTGTCAGGTGAGCGCAGCTTGCATGCGAGCGGAGCCGTCGGCATCCAAAGTAAATAAATACTCTGGAGATTTCTTACCAATAGCGGCTTGGAGCAAATATCCAGACGGGCGCGCAGCGACGACTCATCGTAGTTTTAGGCTAATGAAATCACTGCTTCAGCTGATCATGATAGAGGCTGGTAGTCTGAGCCGAGCGGAAGGGGGCGAAATTTGCACGTTGCACTCGGCTTTGACTGCTTCGGTTGGGATTTGAGACGAGGCAAGTAGGTGTTTTTCTCACTCCGCGAGTGCAAAGTGCAAAGTTTGAGGTTGCCCCGATTTGACGGACAGTGGGTGTGGGGCAAAAAGGAAACCCAATC
>ENA-UOVV01000193-UOVV01000193.1-compost-metagenome-genome-assembly--contig:-NODE-193-length-91617-cov-13.167482_pt1 | contig 91617 bp, 82 predicted proteins | sample MGYA00238155_ERZ761577 | MGnify/ENA primary metagenome ERZ761577 (study PRJEB28898, sample SAMN06268775) | compost metagenome | isolation source: Emeryville, CA | place: USA:Emeryville, CA | collected...
TCAAACTATTGCCGTTCGCCCCCTGAGCGAAGTCGAAGGGTAGCCAACGGATGAAGTGAATCAAATCAATGCGGCTTTAGCCGCATTGTAATCTTTTGGCAATCAACTGATTCCTCAATCCGTAACCAAACCGTAACAAAATCTTAACCTCCGTGTGATTTTGTAATTGGAATTTTGCAGCTGAAAAACAAGAAGATGAAGAAAATTATTTTGGGCTGGCTTCTTATTCTGCTCTATGCGGGAAATCTACATGCCCAAAGAGTCAAAGGTTCCGAAACGGTGCTGCCCATTACCCAAAAAGCGGCAGAAAATTTCATCAAATCTCACCCGAGAACCAATGTCACCGTTACAGGCGGAGGAAGCGGGGTTGGGATTTCTTCTTTAATGAGCGGTACCACCGACATTGCGCAGACCTCGCGCAGAATCAAATTCGATGAGCGCAAGAAAATCAAATTCGCAGGCAACAACCTGCGGGAAGTCGAAGTTGCCTTTGACGCACTTGCCATCGTGGTACATCCGTCCAATAAAGTTTCTCAACTCACACGAGAACAATTGTCTGGAATTTTTACAGGTAAAATCAAAAACTGGAAAGAAGTCGGTGGCGAAGACCTGAAAATCATTCCGTATTCCCGCGAAACCTCTTCCGGAACTTATGAGTTCTTCAAAGAAAGCGTATTGAAGCACAAAAACTTCATGTCGGGCATCATGAGCATGCCTGCCAACGGTGCGGTGATTCAGTCGGTAAGTCAAACCCGGGGTGCGATTGCTTATGTCGGTCTGGCCTATCTTTCCGACAAAGTGAAACCTCTGGCGGTTTCCTATGATTCGGGCAAAACCTTTGTGAAACCTTCGGTCGAGAGTGCCAAAAACAAATCTTATCCGATTGTGCGGCCGCTCTATTATTATTATCTCTCAAAAGATGAGGCCAAAGTGAAGAATTTCATTGACTATCTGCTCTCGCCTACAGGTCAGAAAATCGTGGAAGAAACCGGCTATGTACCTGTCAGTTAAACAAATTTCAGCAAATGGCACAAAAGAATCTCCTCGGAAAAATCACCGAAAAACTTACTGAAAGCTTGCTTACGCTCAGCGGTGCTTTGACAACCATCGCTATTTTATTCATCACCATTTTCCTTTTCAAAGAAGGTTTCGGTTTGTTCAAATCACCGGCCATTGAAGACGGTTACGGCCTTTATGTACACCCCGAAAATCCGGTCAATCAGTTGCATCCATTGGATGTCAAAAACATGTACGACGAGGAGATCATTAATTGGAATGAATTGGGTGGGGCAAACCAAGAAATCATGGTTTTCAGAATTGATGATGTGTTTGATTATTATACAGATGAAGATTTGGGTGAAAATTACAGTCTGTTGCCCGAAAAATTAGGCTACATCATTTCTGACCACAAAAATATCATCGCTTATGTGCCGGAAGAATTTGCGCCTTCGGTCACACAAGGTGCCAAAAAAGTGAAGGTACACAACACGACTTTGTCGGATTTCTTTCTTGGAAAGGAATGGTTGCCGACAGCCACTCCTTCGCCTTTGTTCGGTGCTTTGCCATTGATTTTGGGGACCTTATTGGTCAGCCTGATTGCCATCGTTTTGGCTTTGCCTTTGGGATTGGGCGTGGCGGTTTATTTGTCGGAATTAGCAGATGAACGGATGCGGAAATTCCTGAAACCTGTCATCGAATTGTTGGCAGGCATCCCATCGGTGGTGTACGGATTTTTTGGTTTGGTCGTCGTGGCACCTTTGGTGCAGAAAGCTTTTAATCTGCCGGTGGGCGAAACTGCTTTCACCGGAGGTTTGATTCTGGCAATCATGGCACTGCCGACCATCATTTCAGTAGCAGAAGATGCGATTCGAAATACACCGACAGCAATGAGAGAAGCCAGCTTGGCATTGGGGGCAACCCAATGGCAAACGATTTATAAAGTGGTGATTCCTTATGCTGGTTCCGGGATTTCGGCGGCGGCGGTCTTGGGCATCGGTCGTGCGGTGGGTGAAACCATGGCGGTGCTGATGATTACCGGAAATGCAGCGGTGATTCCCAGCACAATTTTTGAACCCGTCCGGACAATCCCGGCCACCATTGCGGCCGAATTGGGAGAAGCACCCTCGGGTGGACAGCATTTTCAGTCCTTGTTCCTACTCGGCTGTATCTTGTTCCTGATTTCAATGATTATTTCAATCGTATCCGAAATGATTTCAAAAAAGAAAACTTATAAAAGCCTATAATATGAATCAAAAATTTAAACAAAAAGCAGCTTTCTTTTTATTTCGATTGTTCAGCTTTTTCATCGTAGGAATTTTGATAAGCATATTGGGCTTTATCGTAATCAATGGCATCAGTGTAATCAGCTGGGAATTTCTGACTGAATCTCCGACCGACGGAATGACCTCTGGCGGAATTTTTCCGGCCATCGTAGGAACTTTCTATTTGGTCATTGGCAGTTTGATTTTCGCCGTACCCTTGGGTGTGATGTCTGCGATTTATACGACTGAATATGCCGGAAACGGATTCATTGTTCGTTTTATCCGAATGATGACCAACAATCTGGCAAGCGTACCTTCGATTGTATTTGGGTTGTTCGGGATGGCTTTGTTCGTTAATAAATTAGAATTTGGTGACTCGATTTTGGCCGGTTCTTTAACGCTTGGTCTTTTGACACTTCCATTGATTATCCGTACTTCAGAAGAAGCGCTCAAGGCCGTACCGGATTCATATCGAAGTGGAAGTCTGGCCTTGGGTGCAAGTAAATTACAAACCATCCGGAAAGTGGTTTTGCCGACTGCTTTGCCCAATATACTGACTGGAGTGATTCTTTCCATCGGAAGAGTTTCGGGTGAAACTGCGCCGATTCTTTTTACGGTGGCGGCTTATTTTCTGCCGAATTTGCCACAGAGCATTTTTGACCAAGCCATGGCTTTGCCCTACCATTTGTATGTGTTGGCAACCAGCGGAACAGACTTGGAGGCCTCCCGTCCAATGGCTTATGGAACAGCATTGGTGTTGATTACCATTGTGTTGATTTTCAATTTAATGGCTACTTTTATGCGCCAAAGATTAAATAAAAAATTCAAACAAAATTAAAGATGATAAAAGTCAAAGATATCAATTTTTATTACGGAGATTTTCAAGCACTGAAGAACATCAGCATCAAAATCAAGCCCAATACAGTAACGGCTTTCATTGGTCCTTCAGGTTGCGGGAAATCCACTTTTCTCCGTCTGTTCAATCGGATGAACGACCTAATTCCGGACACTCGTTTGGAGGGCGAATGCCTGATTGACGGCAAGAACATATACAGCAATTCGGTGGATGTGGACAAATTACGAAAAAATGTGGGCATGGTTTTCCAAAAACCGAATCCCTTTCCGAAATCCATTTTTGAAAATGTGGCTTATGGTTTGCGGGTCAATGGAACCAAAGACAAAAAAAAGATTGCACAAAGAGTAGAAGAGTCCCTGGTTTCGGCAGCTTTGTGGGATGAGGTCAAAGACAAACTGAACAAATCCGCCTTTGAATTGTCGGGTGGACAACAACAACGATTGTGCATAGCCAGAGCGTTGGCAGTGAATCCTTCGGTGTTGCTGATGGACGAACCGGCTTCTGCGCTCGACCCTATTTCGACTTCCAAAATTGAAGAACTGATTCATCAATTAAAAGAAAATTATACCATCGTCATCGTGACCCACAATATGCAACAAGCAGCAAGAGTGAGCGATAAAACCGGGTTTTTTATGTTAGGTGAATTGATTGAGTACAGCGAAACCAAAAAGATGTTCCTGAATCCGGAGAAGGAAACAACTCAAAATTATATCACCGGAAGATTTGGATAAAACGACAAATAATATGACAACACTGAAACACAACGAACAAGAATTACTCTATCTGAAAGAAGAAATCAATCAGATGTGGAAATTGGTGATTTCACAAGTAACCAAAGCCAAACAAGCCTTGCTGAACAACGATGTGGATTTGGCCATGGAAATCATTAAGTTCGAAAAGAGAGTGGATGGACTCGAATTAAAAATCGACAGCAATTGTGAGCATTATATCGCTTTATACAGCCCGGTGGCAATTGACCTCCGTTTTGTTTTGTCCATCATGAAAATCAGCATTACTTTGGAGCGGATTGCGGATTATGCCGCAGGTGTGGCGCATTATGTTACGGACAAAGATTGTCATGACTTCACTTCCAAAATGAAGGAAACGCTGGAAATCGAAAGAATGTTTGATTTGTTGCTGAATATGTTGACCGACAGCCTGTTGGCCTTCAATTCTGAAAATGCAAAGAATGCAGGCAAAATCTTGTCAAAGGACAAAGAAGTGAACAAGATTTTTGAAAAAGGCATAGACAAGCTGTTGGAGCAATTGAAAAAAGAAAGCAATGATATAAAGTGCGGATTGAATATGATTATGACCATCCGAAAAATGGAACGAATCGGCGACCATTGCAGCAATATCGTGGAGGAAATCGTATTCTTTGTGGAAGCAAAAGTGCTGAAACATAAAGGAAAAAATAAATAAAAGCAGATATTTTAAGTAACTTTGAACAACAATTTCAATAACAGAATGGGGAAGAAAATTCTGATTGTAGATGACGACAGCAGCATTGCAGAAATCATAGAATTCAACTTGAAAAACGAGGGCTATATTGTGGAAACGGCATTATCGGCCGAAGAAGCTTTGAAAAAACCGCTTGCCGAATTCAATCTGATTTTGTTGGATGTGATGATGGGCGGAATGTCGGGTTACAAAATGGCAGAACAAGTCCGAAAAGACGGACTGCTCGTTCCGATTATTTTTTTGACCGCCAAGGACACCGAAAATGACATGCTCACCGGATTTTCGGTCGGCGGCGATGATTATATTTCCAAACCATTTTCCATCAAAGAAGTCGTTGCCAGAGTAAAAGCAGTGCTGAAAAGAGCAGCGAAAAGTGGAGTTGCTGACAAAAACAAGTTGATTTACAACAACTTCATGATGGATTTTAATTTGAAGGAATTGAGCATTGACGGCGAAAAAATAGCATTGACCAAAACAGAATTTGAATTGTTGTCGCTGCTTGCCCAAAACCCCGACCGCATGTTTTCAAGAGAAAACATCATCGGCAAATTGTGGCAGGAATCTCCCTATATCACCGAACGGACAGTGGATGTACACATAGCACGAATCCGAAAAAAATTGGGCGATTACGCCTCGGTCATTCACAACCGCGCCGGATACGGTTATCGGTTTAATGTCGCAGAATTATGAAACTGAATTACCGACAGAGACTTTTTTTGTGCGTAGGATTGATTTTTGCTCTGTTCACTGCCGGTATCATTGTTTTTGAACAAATCCTCGAAAAGGATTACAAAACCCGAATTCTCAGCGAACGATTAGAAACTTATACCGATGTTATCCAATCCCGGCTTTATCAAAATGATGCGAATCTGAGTGCCGAAATCACCGAACTTCAGACTTTGTTGCCCGATGATTTGAGAATCACGCTGATCAGCCATTCCGGTGAAGTGCTGTTTGATAATTCCATCAGTGATTTCGCGGATTTAGAAAACCACATCGACCGACCAGAAATCGTGCAGGCCGCACAGTCGGCTACCGGAAGCAACATTCGTTTGTCGGAGTCTAATCAGCGCGAATATTTGTATTTCGCCAAAAATTCAGGTGATAAATTCATTCGCGTCGCTTTGCCCTACGACACCGAACTGAAACAGATGTTGAAACCCGGAAATGCTGCACTGTACTTCATCCTGGCTGCTTTTTCGGTATTTCTTTATATTATTCATATCATCACCCGACGCTTCGGAAAAACCATTGGACAGTTGCGTGATTTCGTGTTGTCATCCGATCCGTTGGAACTCAAACAACTTCAGTTTCCCGACGATGAAGTTGGGGAAATCGGAAGTAAAATTGCCGAAAATTATCAGAAACTAAAAGAAAGCCGAAAGAATGTGAGTTTGGAAAAACAAAAGCTACTGCAGCATATTCAGATTTTGGAAGAAGGAATCTGCTTCCTTTCGCCCGAACACAAAGTGGAATTCCACAACGGTCTATTCATTCAATACTTGAATACGATTTGTGACGAACCGAGCAGTGATCCGAATTTGATTTTGAGCGACCCGAGTTTCAAAGATTTGCACGAATTTTTAAGAAAAAAAAACAAACCCTACTTTGAAGAGCAAATCAAAAAACAAGGAAAAACTTTTTCGGTGCGTGCCAATATTTTTGAAGACAACAGTCTGGAAATCATTCTGAATGACATCAGTAGAGAGGAGATGGTCAAACAACTCAAACAAGAAATGACCGGCAATGTGGCACATGAACTTCGTACGCCGGTAACAAGTATTCGGGGATATTTGGAAACCGTACTGACACAGGATTTGGAGGAAGAAAAGAAACAGTATTTCATCGAACGGTCTTTTCAACAAATTTTGGTGCTTTCCGAAATCATCCGCGACATGAGTCTGATTGCGAAAATGGAAGAAGCTCCGAATCTGATTGTTTCCGAAAAAGTAAACATCGAAAATTTATTGCAGCGCATCAAGGAAGATGTCAGCCCACAACTCAAATCACAAAACATGCAGTTTGACTGGCAATTGCCTTCGGATGCAGAAATCAACGGCAGTTCCAATTTGCTTTATTCAGTTTTCAGGAACCTCACTGACAATGCCATCCGCTATGCCGGAAAAAACACCCATATCCATGTGAGCATCTACAACGAAGACGATGATTATTATTATTTTTCATTCTTTGACACCGGTAAGGGCATTCCAGAAGAAGGCCATCTGAATCGGCTTTTCGAAAGATTTTATCGGGTAACAGAAGGCAGAACACGCGACACAGGAGGTTCTGGTTTGGGCTTGTCAATAGTAAAAAATGCAGTGATATTCCACAAAGGAAAAATATCAGCCAAAAACCGAAAAACCGGTGGTTTGGAGTTTTTATTTACGCTGAAGAAGTGATTTTTTTGTAACAATTTCTAATAAGCCCTGCTTCTCAATTCTTCAATTTCCTCAACAGTTTTAGACAGTCCGTTTCCGATTCTTCTGAAACCGTTTTTTGTAATCAGGAAATTGTCTTCAATTCTGATTCCGCCAAAATCTCTGTATTCCATTACTTTGTGATAATTAATAAAATCTGCCAGTCTATTCTCAGCCGACCAGTGGTCAATCAATTCCGGAATCATATAAATCCCCGGCTCTACTGTTACCACAAAACCTTCTTGCAACGGTCTGCCCAATCTGAGTGACTTCCAACCGAAAGTCTCGGTGTCCTTGGGTTCCTCATCTGTATAACCAACGAATTGCTCGCCCAGATTTTCCATGTCGTGTACATCCAAACCCATCATGTGTCCGACGCCGCATTGAAAAAACAAGGTGTGCACATTGTTGACCAAGGCTTCCTCCGGATTTCCTTTGAGTAGCCCCAAATCGAACAGGCCTTCTATCAATCGCAGTGAAGCAGTGCGGTGAACCTCTTTGTAATTCAGACCGGGCCTCATGATGGAATGAGCATCTTCAAATGCTTTGAGTACAACATTGTACATTTCTTTTTGACGAGAACTGAATTTTTTACCGGCGGGAAAGGTTCGGGTCAAGTCAGCGGCATAACCTTTCGCTGTTTCCACACCCGAATCATTGAGTACCATGTCTCCTTCTTTGAGTGTATTTGACCTGAAATGATTGTGGAGAATTTCACCACGAATCGTCATAATGGCGGGATAGGAAAACCGACATTCATTGTCAGCCGCAAATTTCTCAATGGCACTGACCAGCTGATATTCCTTCATTCCGGGTTTTGCCAACTGCATTGCCAGTAGATGCATTTCGTTGGAAATATTGACCGCTTTTTCGATTTCCTTAATTTCCTCTGGTTGTTTGACAGATCTTTGTGCAACAATGGCTTTGATAAATTCCGCCGAAGCATTCAGTTCATTGATGTTGCAGCTGCAGAGCTCGCAAAGCAGAAACTGCTGATAGGCGGTATAGGGTGGCAGAAAATGAATTTCTCTTCCTTTTTTCAGGGCATTTCTTAGGTAAACAGACAACTCTTCAAAAGGTCGAGTGTCATTTATACCCGATTTTTCGGCTTTGCTACGAAGAGTTTCTTGGCGCCCCATCCAAACGATTTCGCCCAGTGAAAGTTCATTGCCAAAAACAATGGTTTTGTCCTCGTCTTGGTCAATCAGAGCTGCGATTCCGGGGACTGAAATTCCAAAATAATACAAAAAACTACTGTCCTGCCGAAACGGGAAAGGGTTGTCTGCATAATTCATCGGCATTTCTACATTGCCCAAAAACAACATGATACCTCCCCGAATCCGGTTTCGTAATTCTTGCCTCCTGTTGAGGTAAATTTCCTTTGAAAACATTATTGGCGACTTTTGATTGTGAATGTAAATTTACACTTTGATAAGAGAAATAAATCAATATATCTGTTCATTTCTGTTGTCGAAGATTCTTTTCAATTGGTTTTCGTTGTTTTTATGTAGTAATTTTATTTAATTTGAACTGTTTTAGGAAGCTCGGTTGCCGGTTTATGTACAGAATCACTATTTTCATCATTATTTTCTTTCTTGATTGCAATTTATTCGGTCAGGAATCTGATTCTATTGGTCGAAAATCGATTCACCTGATAAAGGTTTCAGAAAGTCCAAAAATAGACGGAATCCTTGATGACGCTGCATGGCAGAACGCTCCTATAGCCACAGATTTTGTGGAAAGATTGCCCAAAAACGGAAGGCCGATTCCTGACAGTCTGAGAACCGAAGTCAAAATCGTTTATGATGATTTGGGAATTTACTTTGGTGCAAGCATGTACGACCCTGAACCTGATAAAATCTTGAAAGAGCTGACCCAGAGAGACGAGATTGGCAACGATGATTTCTTTTTCATTTTGTTGAATGGATACAACGATCGGCAGCAAAGCCTTCAGTTTATCGTCACTGCTGCGGGCGTGCAGTACGATGCGAAAATGACCAACGGTAATGAAGACGCATCATGGAACGGAGTATGGTACAGCGATATTAAAATTAATGAGGACAGTTGGGTGGCCGAGATTTTTATTCCCTATTCAGAGATTCGTTTTCCCAAAAAAGACATTCAGGTGTGGGGGTTGCAAATGGAAAGAGAATTTAGAAGAACCCGTACCCGATATAGCTGGAACCATGTGGACAATACCAAAGGAGAATTTTCTATCTACGATGGTGAAATTCACGGCATCCGAGACATTGACCCACCGGTGAGACTTTCTTTTTTGCCTTATATGTCGGGTTATGTGAATAATTACAGCGACAAAACAGATTATATTTTCAATGGCGGAATGGACTTGAAATACGGCATCAGTGACGCTTTTACGCTGGACATGATTCTGATTCCCGACTTCGGACAAACCAGGTTTGACCCAACGGTGCTGAATCTTTCCGCTTTTGAAGTACAATATGAAGAACAAAGACCCTTTTTTACAGAAGGAACAGAATTGTTCAACAAAGGAGACTTGTTCTATTCTCGTAGGATAGGAGGTACCCCAAGTATGTATCCCAATCTTGCTGAAAATGAGGAAATCACAGCATTCCCTATCAGGGTGGATTTGATCAATGCAGTAAAAGTTTCGGGAAGGACCAGAAAAAATTTGGGGATTGGAATTTTTAATGCAGTGACCGAAAGAGCTTATGCCAAAGTCAAGAATACATCCACAGGCGAATCCAGAAAAGAGTTGGTGGAACCTTTCGCTAATTATAATGTGTTCGTACTCGACCAGCGGTTCGGGCAAAGCAATTCGATTTCGTTTGTAAACACCAATACACTGAGGGAAGGACACCATCGCAATGCCAATGTTTCGGGGCTTTATTTTGATGTGACCAACAAACAAAACATTTTTAATTATTGGGGAAACCTGGAAATGAGTTTTGTGAATGCCAATGAGGATCTTTTTGGAATTGAAGGAAATCTGTCCGCAGCAAAAATCAACGGCAAACACCGACTGCAAACCAGCATTTTTTTGCGTAGCAAGGACTATGACATCGACGACCTCGGCTATACCGGACAAACCAATTACATCAATTATTTTGCCTATTACGGTTATAGATTGTTGCAGCCCAAAGGAGCTTTCAACACTACTTTTTTGAATTTCAACCTGAATTACGGACGAAGACTCGAACCGGGATTGTACAATTATTTTAATTTTAACTTCAATTCGGAATTTCAAACAACTTCACATTTTAGCTTTGGCGGTGGATTTGAAACTGCCCCATTCGGCAACAATGACATATACGAACCCAGAACCGAAGGTCGTTTTGTGAAAATCCCGGCTTACTATTATCCATGGGCTTGGTTTTCTACAGATTACAGAAATAGATTCGCTCTGGACGTATCGCTGAATTGGGTCAAATACGACCAAAAAGACCGTGACAAACTGACGCTCAAATTTGCACCCCGATTCAGAGTGTCTGACAAATGGAAACTCTATCTCTCTACCCAAACCACCTTCTCTGAGAATGAACAAGGATTTGTAAGTAGCGACGGTGCCAACATTTACTTTGGTGAACGAAACCGAAATACAGTGGAAACTTCCTTGGAATCGCACTTCATTTTCAATGATAAGATGTCACTCAATCTTGCATTCCGGCATTATTACACCGATGTGCATTATAACAAATTCTTCACACTACAACAGGATGGAGAATTGCTGCAAAATAATGCATATAACCAAAACCACAATGCCACCTACAACAGTTGGAACATAGACCTGCGATTCAGCTGGTGGTTTGCGCCGGGCAGTCAGTTGTCTTTGTTGTATCGCAATGCTGTAGAAAGCTACAATGATGTTGCCGGAATGAGTTTCAGAGACAATTTCGATTATCTCTTTGCTCAATCACAACTAAACAGCATCTCCCTCAGAATCAGTTATTATCTGGATTATAACCGACTGAAAAATGTGTTTAAAAGAAAACCCATTCAACCGAAAGAGTTTCGATGAAAAGACTCAGGACCAACGGTAATTACAATTTCAAACAGGTTTTTTAAAGTTTTGAATTTGTTTGAAAACCACAACCCAAATCATTTTCATTCATCACAAGCATTCCGTATTTTTACACCAAATTAATCAGACGGATATGATCAACTGGGAAAACATAAAAAAATACGAAGACATCACCTTCAAAAAATGCAATGGAGTGGCGCGAATAGCCATCAACCGACCCGAAGTCAGAAATGCATTCAGACCCAAAACCGTTTTTGAATTGCTCGATGCTTTTGCCCTCGCAGAAGAAGACCAATCAATCGGTGTGATTTTACTGACCGGCGAAGGGCCTTCGCCAAAAGACGGCGGCTGGGCATTTTGTTCGGGTGGAGATCAGCGGGTAAGAGGAAAAAAAGGATACGAAGGAGAAGACAAAGTCGGACGACTGAATGTACTTGAGGTACAACGACTCATTCGTTTTTCGACAAAGGTGGTCATTGCAGTGGTCAACGGTTGGGCTGTTGGCGGCGGTCATTCACTGCATGTGGTTTGTGATTTGACGATAGCCTCTGAGGAACATGCGATTTTCAAACAAACGGATGCCGATGTAGCAAGTTTTGACGGAGGTTTTGGCTCGGCCTATCTCGCACGACAAGTGGGTCAGAAAAGAGCAAGAGAAATTTTCTTCCTCGGTTTTAATTATTCTGCTCAAGAAGCCTTTGAACTGGGAATGGTCAACAAGGTTGTTTCTCATAAAGCATTAGAACAGACTGCTTTTGAATGGGCACAAGAAATACTGACCAAATCTCCGACTGCGATAAAGATGCTCAAATTTGCTTTCAACTTGATCGATGACGGTTTGGTCGGGCAACAGCTGTTTGCAGGAGAAGCCACCCGATTGGCTTATGGAACAGATGAAGCAGAAGAGGGCAGAAACGCTTTTTTGGAAAAGCGAAAAAGAAATTTCGACAAATTCAGGTAAGAAAGCATTAAATCTTCAGTAATTTTGCGCAATCAAACATTGAATTTGCGGATTATTTAATATGCAAAATCCAGAGAACAACATTCCTTCGGTCTGGAAAAACAAAGAATTCAGGGCACTTATCTTCTTAAGGTTTTCACTGATTTTTGCACTTTTCGTGCAGAGTACTTCTGTGGCGTTTGAGATATTCAGACTGACCCATCAAGAAATTTATCTCGGCCTGATTGGTTTGTTTGAATTTTCACCCATCTTGTTCACCGCCTTTTACGCCGGACAACTCGTCGATAAAAAAGACAAACAAAAAATGGTCAAATGGTGCATAGCCGCGTATATGCTCACTTCGTTTGTGTTGATGATTATTAACTTTCCAGGCGTCCAAGAAAAAGTCGGGATTTTTATGTATTTATCGGTCTGTTATTTTGCGTTTTTTATATTGGGACTGACCCGGGCATTCAGTACTCCAGCCGTATTTTCATTGCTGGCCAGGGTAGTGAGAAGAGAAAATTACGAAAAAGCCATTCCCATCAATTCGTCTGCATTTATGATTGGTGCAGTCACCGGTCCCTTGGCCGGTGGTTTGTTGCTTGCTTCGGTGGGCATTGAGGCCACTCTTTTCATTGCTTTCCTGATGATGTGTATTTCGATGATTGCCATATTCAGAATTTCTTCCAAACCACCGGAACCATCTGTACTAAATTCTGAAGAAACACCCATGCAACGCATCAAAGAGGGATTGAAATTCATTTGGAGTACTCCAATCATTTTGGCAGTACTGAGCTTGGACATGTTTGCAGTTTTTTTTGGTGGAGCCGAATCCATGCTGCCGGCAGTGGTTGAAAAAGTGTTGAACGGTGGCTCAGTCGAATTCGGCTGGCTGAGATCGGCACACGGTATTGGCGCACTGACCATGATGCTGACCATCTCCGCAATACCCATTTTCAGAGCAAGAGTGGGTCCGAAACTGTTGGGTAGCGTGGCCGGTTTTGGACTCTGCATCATTATATTCGGTTTGTCGAAGAATTTTTATTTGTCCTTTGTCATACTGATGATTGGTGGTGCTTTCGATGCCATTTCTGTCATCATAAGACAAAGCATTTTGCAATACAAAACCCCCGAAAACCTAAAAGGGCGCATCTCTTCTGTCAACAGTATTTTTGTAAGTAGCTCCAACGAACTCGGTGCTTTTGAAAGCGGTGTGGCCGCCAGTTTGCTCGGTTTGGTACCTTCCATTGTTTTCGGTGGTGGGATGACAATTTTGGTGGTGATTATCATCGCATGGAAAATCAAAGCCATTCGTTCTGTGAAACTAAATGAATGATTATAATTGATGGGAAAAATGAATTTTATGAAAAGCTTATTGATTCGAAATTTTGAGAATTTCAACAGTCGTTGTCTCAATTTTAGCTTTCCAAATACCCCAAATGCTTTTCTCAATTTTGATTAAATTTGAGCACTATGAAAAAATGGATTCACGCAGCAAGACTGAGGACACTTCCGTTGTCTGTCAGCGGCATCATTCTGGGGTCTCTGATTGCGCTTTCTGACAGCCACTGGAACTGGAGTATTTTTATTCTTGCACTGCTGACCACTTTGTTTCTACAGATTTTGTCGAATTATGCCAATGATTACGGGGATGGCATCAGAGGAACCGATACCTACCGGACCGGTGAAAGACGGATTGTGGCTTCGGGAGAAGTCACGCCCGTACAGATGAAGACCGCAGTGTTAATTTTTAGTCTGCTCTCGACATTTACAGCGCTTTTGCTCGTGTATGTTGCTTTCAAAGAAAACTTTTTATACGCTGTGCTTTTTGTGTTCCTGACCATTGCCTGTGTTTGGGCGGCCATCAAGTACACAGTCGGGAAAAATGCTTACGGATATGCTGCCATGGGAGATGTGTTTGTGTTTCTTTTTTTTGGAATTATTTCGGTCTGGGGGAGTTATACGCTGTACAGTCATCAGGGCTTAAATTTATTGATATTACTACCTGCAGCAGCCATTGGGCTACTGAGTGCAGCAGTACTTAATCTGAACAATATGCGCGATATGAATACGGATGAAATCTCGGGCAAACTGACCGTTCCATTGATTATCGGTTTTAGGAAAGCCAAAATCTATCAGGCCGTGCTGATGATTTCTCCTTTTCTGTTGACGCTGATTTATCTTATATTAAATAATAAAACAAGCTGGCATCATCTGTTGTTTCTATTACTTCTGATTCCGACCCTTGTAATGCTCAAATCAATGTTTTCGGTCAAAGAACAAAGTCAGCTCGACAAAGAATTAAAGAAAGTTGCTTTGCTGACTTTGGCTTTTTCACTAATTTTAGGCATCAGTATAAATTTCTAAAAAATAAAAAATGAAAATTACTTACTTGGGGCATGCAGGCCTTCATATTGAAATCAATGGGAAATTCATTGTTGTGGATCCTTTTATTTCTGGAAACCCTTTGGCTTCTGTCGTTGATTTACAATCACTTAATGCAGATTACTTATTGCTGACACATGCGCACGGAGACCATATAGCAGATGTTGAACCCATTGCAGAAAGAACTGCCGCGACAATTATTTGTAATGCAGAAATGTCTTATTATTATGATGCAAAAGGCTTTAAAACCATCGGTATGAATACTGGAGGTCGTTTCAATTTTGATGGAATTTCAGTCAAATCCACCATCGCGTTTCATTCGAGCTCATTTCCCGACGGAACCTATGGCGGCAATCCGAACGGCTATGTTTTGGAAGATGGATCAAAGAGAATCTATATCGCCGGTGATACCGCTCTTACTACCGAAATGAAACTGATTCCGGAAACCATCGGGAAACCCGATTTGGCTATTTTGCCTGTGGGCGACCACTTTACAATGGGTTATCAGGATGCGTACATCGCAAGTAATTTCATACAATGCAACCGGGTGATGGGTTATCATTTCGATACTTTCCCACCCATTAAAATCAATCATCAGCAGGCGAAAGATCATTTCTCTGCCGGTGGAAAGGTTTTGATTCTTCCTGCAATCGGCGAAACGCTGGAAGTTTGATTTTACTAATATTCAATGAAACAAAAAGAAGCTGAATCGGTGCCGAGACAGCTTCTTTGAATGTGTGTTTGGATTATTTAAAACCTTTGCTTTCAAGTATTGAATTGACACTCGGGTCACTGCCTCTGAAGTCCCTGTACGCTTCTTTGTACTCGATGGTGTTTCCTTTTGAAAGAATCATGTCTCTGTAACGCTGGCCGTTTTCTCTTTTCAGACCACCGTTTTCGTCAAACCATTTTCCAGTGTCCAATGCGAGCATTTCAGTCCAGAGATAGGCATAATACCCGGCTGCGTATCCACCGCTGAAAATGTGGTTGAAATATGTGGCACGGTATCTTGGAGGGACATTTTCCATCCAAAGTCCATCTTCGGAGAGGGATTCTTTTTCAAATTTGTCTGCATCAAAACCACTGGGGACTGATTCAAGGGTGTGGAAGTTGAAATCCAGATTGGCGGCTGACAAGAGTTCCCCGTATGAAAATCCTTGATTAAAACCAGCGGCAGCCTTGATTTTATCAATCAGGTCCTGTGGAATCTGTTCTCCGGTCTCATAATGCTTTGCATAATTTTTCAGAACTTCAGGATACAAAGCCCAGTGTTCGTTTGCCTGAGAAGGGAATTCAACAAAATCTCTTGCTACCGAAGTGCCCGAAATCGAAGGGTATTTCTGGTTGGCAAAAAATCCGTGCAAGGCATGACCAAATTCGTGAAACAGGGTTTCCACCTCGTCGTATGTCAGCAATGCAGGTTCACCCTCTGCTGGTTTGGTGTAATTACATACATTATAAATGACCGGTTTGTTGTTCAGCAAATGGGATTGGGTAACAAAATTACTCATCCATGCACCACCGCCTTTGCTGGGTCTTCTGAAGAAGTCTCCGTAAAATAGACCAAGAGGGCTGCCGTCTTCTTCAAACAGCTCATAAACAAGCACATCGGGATGGTAAGTAGGGATGTCGGTTCTTTCTTTGAAGGTGATGCCGAACAGCCGGGTTGCTGCATAAAAAACTCCATCTTCCAATACGGTCTTTAGTGTAAAATAGGGTTTGATTTGGTTTTCGTCCAAATCATATTTGGCCAATCTCACTTTTTCAGAGTAATAAGACCAATCCCATGGCTGTAGTTCAAATCCGCCACTCTCATCGTCAATCATTTTCTGTAGTTCCTGTGCTTCTTTTTCGGCTGCAGACAAGGTGGGGGAAACGAGTTCTGAGAAGAAGTTGTCCACTGTGTCTGTGGTTTTCACCATGGTATCCTGAAGGTTCCATGCAGCATAATTGGGATAGCCGAGCAGTTTTGCTTTTTCGGTTCTCAACTGCACAATTTCACGAATTAAATCCAAGGTAGAAAACTCACCCGAATCCGCTCTGTGCCAGCCTCTTTTGAACAATTCTTCTCTGACAGAGCGGTCGTTCAGTGATTTGGTAAGTGGCTGTTGCGTCGTGTTCTGAATGGGGATTTCCCAGCTGTTATTTTCTTCGCTTTTGATGGAATTGATTTCTCCTTGTGTCAACCCATCCAGCTTTTGCAAATCAGTGATTTTTAATGCATTTGCATTGCCTGATTCCAAAAGAATCTGACCAAATTTGTTGGTGAGTGCTGCAATTTTTGAATTGATTTCTTTCAGCTTTTGTTTGTCGGCTTCCGAAAGACCGGCACCTGCTTTCACAAACTTTTGATAAGTGATTTCGATGAGTTTTATATCTTCCTGATCCAGTTCCAGCTCATCTTTTTGCTCATTTATGGTTTTTATTCGCTCAAAAAGCTTGTCGTTCAAATAGATGTTGTCGCGGTGTTCCTGAAATTTGGAAGACATTTCCTCTTCGAGCTTTTTCAGTTCATCGTTGGTATTTGCCCTTGCCAGTGCATAAAACACATTGGTCACACGGTCAAGCAATTCATTTGCTTTTTCCATTTCCACCAGCGTATTTTCAAAAGTAGGTGCCTCGGGATTTTCAGCAATTTTCTGAATCGCTTCGTCTTCGGTCTGAAGTGCGTATTCGAGTGCGGGTTTAAAATGTTCGTCTTTGATTTTAGAAAAATCAGGCGCAGAGTACGGAAGTGTACTCTCCTGAATCAATGGATTGTCTTTCATTTCTTCTGTGGTGTATTTCTTTACCTCAATTGTTTTGTTTTGCTTGCATCCGAATGCAAACAGTGCAAGCAAGCTTAGACTTAATGCTTTGATTTTCATTTCGATTTATGTTTGAGACAAAAATAGCCGAATGAATGGGAAATACAAAATTTAAACTCTTTTTAAACATTCAACTGATTAGAGTCAGTGAATAATCATGCAAAATTCCTTAATTTTGCAATCTCAAATTTTGGCAGAAATGCTTCAAAATATGTTATTCAATCAATAAAAAAACACTTATGTCAAAATCCAAAATTCATTACACCCTGACTGACGAAGCACCCATGCTGGCAACGCATTCTTTTTTGCCCGTTGTAAAGGCTTTCACAAAATCGGCCGGCATACAAATCGAAGTCTCCGATATTTCACTTGCCGGTAGAATCCTTGCTGTATTTCCTGAGTATCTCAACGAAAATCAGCGCGTCCCAGACGCTTTAACAGAACTGGGTGAATTGACTTTGAATCCGCTTGCGAACATCATTAAATTGCCCAATATTTCTGCTTCTGTACCCCAGTTGAATGAAGCGATTGCAGAACTTCAGCAGAAAGGTTTTGCGGTTCCAAATTATCCCGCAGAACCCGCAAATGAAACAGAAGAAGCAATCAAATCAAAATATGCAAAGGTGCTGGGAAGTGCCGTGAATCCGGTCCTTAGGCAAGGGAATTCTGACCGCCGTGCACCCAAAGCGGTGAAAGAATATGCCAAATCACATCCGCACCGCATGGGGGAATGGACCAAGGACAGTCAAACTGCAGTTGCACACATGAGCGACCACGACTATTATGCCACCGAAAATTCACTCACACTCGACCACGCGACTGAGTACAAAATCGTTTTTTATGCCAAAGATGGTTCTGTCAAAGTGTTGAAACAAGCAGCCCAACTACAAAAAGGTGAAGTGATTGATACCTCAGTGATGAGTATAAATGCGCTCAAATCTTTTGTGGAACAAGCCATTAGAGAAGCAAAACAGAAAAATGTGCTCTTGTCCGCTCACCTGAAAGCGACCATGATGAAGGTTTCCGACCCCATTATGTTTGGAGCGATTGTCGAAACTTATTTCAAAGTTGTATTTGAGAAATTTGCAAGTGTTTTTGATGAACTCGACATCAACCCCAACAACGGACTTGCAAACCTGTACTCCAAAATTTCAGGACATCCACAAGAAGATGCCATCAAAAGGGAAATTGATGCTGCCATCGAAAATGGACCGAGAATCGCCATGGTAAATTCAGACAAAGGCATCACCAATTTCCATGTCCCCTCAGACATCATCGTAGATGCGTCAATGGCAGCTTTGATTAGGAACGGAGGCAAAATGTGGAACAAAGATGGCAAGGAAGAGGATGCGATTTGCATTATTCCGGATCGGTCTTATGCTTTTCTCTATGACGCCGTCATCAGCGACATGAAAGAAAACGGCGCACTTGACCCCAAGACAATGGGAACAGTCCCCAATGTAGGACTGATGGCTCAGAAAGCAGAAGAATATGGTTCTCATGACAAAACCTTCCAAGTTACTGCAGACGGAACAGTTAAAGTAGAAGAAATCAACGGGAATGTACTGTTGGAACAGTCGGTTCAGAAAGGAGATGTCTTCAGAATGTGTCAAGTAAAAGATGCGCCTATCAAAGATTGGGTCAAATTGGCCATCAACCGCGCCAGACTTTCTGACACACCCGCTATTTTTTGGCTAGACAAAGGAAGAGCACACGACAGGCAACTCATAGAAAAAGTAGAAGAATACCTAAAGGAACATGATACCAACGGCTTGGACATTAGAATTATGGATGTCAAAGATGCCACTAAAGAAACGATGAAGAGAATCAGGGCCGGGAAAGACACCATTTCTGTTACAGGAAATGTATTGAGAGATTATTTGACCGACTTGTTTCCGATTTTGGAACTGGGTACTTCGGCCAAAATGCTTTCAATCGTACCGCTGATGGCCGGAGGTGGTTTGTTTGAAACCGGTGCAGGTGGTTCGGCTCCAAAACACATCGAACAATTTGTAGAAGAAGGTTACCTTAGGTGGGATTCTTTGGGTGAATTCCTTGCGCTTCAGGCATCACTTGAGCATTTGGCACAAACCCAAGAAAATCATTTGGCACAAATCCTTGCAGATACGCTGGATGCTGCAAATGCAAAATTCCTTGAAACTGACAAATCACCGGGTAGGAAATTGGGAACCATAGATAACCGTGGTTCTCATTACTATCTGGCCTTGTACTGGGCCGAAGCCTTGGCTGAACAAACCAAAGACAGCGAACTTTCAGCAAAATTTGCTGCCGTGGCAAAGAAACTCAAAGAGCATGAAAGCCAAATCAATCAAGAATTGATTCATGCGCAAGGAAAACCACAAAACATAGGTGGGTATTACAATCAAAATGAAGAGATGACCTATGCTGCCATGCGTCCGTCCAAAACGCTGAACAGTATCATAGATGAGATTTAAATTGGAATTATATCATCAAATTGAGGGTTTTGCCTTGTGTGAAACCCTCAATCATTTTTTGGGACAAGAACCGATATTCTTTCAGGACTTCCCAAAAATGTTTACTTTTAGAAACTGAAAAAACAACCGAAATGAATTATCAGAATCTGCTTGTAGAAATTGAGAATCAAATAGCAGTGGTCAAGCTCAATCGCCCTGAAGCACTGAATGCACTCAACAGAGAGATGCTTAATGAACTGAGCAATTTCTTGGATAAGGCCGCCACAAACACCGACATTCGTGTGCTCATACTGACCGGAAGCGGCGAAAAATCCTTTGTGGCCGGGGCAGACATCAAAGAATTTAGTGATTTCAGCGGAGTTCAAGGCGAAGCCCTTGCAAGAAAAGGACAGGAAATGGTTTTTGATAAAATTGAAAATTTCAATAAACCGGTGATTGCCGCAATAAATGGTTTTGCATTGGGCGGCGGTTTGGAACTTGCGATGTCGGCACATTTCAGAATCGCTTCGTCCAATGCGAGGCTCGGTTTGCCGGAAGTAACTTTGGGACTGATTCCCGGTTACGGCGGAACCCAACGATTGCCGAGATTGGTTGGAAAAGGAAGGGCAGCGCAGATGATTTTTACGGCAGAAATGATCAATGCACAAAGAGCATACGAATTTGGCTTGGTCAATGAGGTGACAGAACCGGCTGATTTGATGGATAGAACCAAAGCAATTGCTTCAAAAATCGCAACAAATTCATCGGTAGCGATTTCGAAGGCGATTGAAGCCATCAATTCGGGAGATTCAAAAAGCGGCTTTGAAGTCGAAATCAGAAGCTTCGGTGAATTGTTTGAGAAAGAAGATTTTATGGAAGGCGTTGGTGCTTTTCTTGAAAAAAGAAAACCGGATTTTAAGTGAAAACCCTGTAAAATTTTTATCATTGTGAATCCAAATGGTTGAATTTTTATTTGTAAAGTCACAATTTTGGATTTTGAATTAACAGCTTAAAACTAATCTATGACCGATTTTTTCGAAAAATTAAGCCACGAATTTACCCTTCCGCTCGATAATCCGATTTTGTTTTTTTCGGTCATTCTCCTGATTATACTGCTGGCTCCAATTTTACTGAAAAGGCTAAATATACCGGGAATCATCGGTTTGATTATTTCCGGAGTACTCGTTGGGCCGCACGGATTCAATGTGTTGGAAAATAATTTTGCAATGAAACTATTTTCCACCATCGGTTTGTTGTACATCATGTTCATTGCAGGATTAGAACTCGATTTAAACGAATTCAAAGCCCACAAAAACAAAAGTTTGGTTTTTGGATTCTTTACTTTTTTCATTCCTTTGGCGATTGGTTTTCCGGTCATGTATTATGGCCTGGGTTATTTCTACGATTTTGACTTTAACGCCAGTTTCCTGACAGCCAGCATGTTCGCTACGCACACATTGGTGGCCTATCCGATTGTCAGTAGGCTCGGGGTTTCCAAAAATCAGGCAGTGGCGATTACCGTTGGCGGAACCATTCTGACCGATACTGCGGTTTTGATTGTGCTGGCCATCATCGTCGGCAACCACAAAGGAACGCTCGACCAGGCTTTTTGGATACAACTCGGAATTTCGTTGTTGATTTTTTCGGCCATCATGTTTTTACTGATTCCGAGAATCGCAAGATGGTTTTTCAAGAAATTGGAAAGTGAGAAACACGCCCATTATATTTTTGTACTTGCGGTGGTGTTCTTTGCAGCTTTTTTGGCCGAAGTTGCAGGAATCGAGGCGATTATAGGTGCGTTTGTTGCCGGACTGGCTTTGAATCCATTGATTCCGCAATCTTCGACTTTGATGAACCGGGTTGAATTTATAGGCAATTCGCTTTTCATTCCTTTTTTCCTGATTTCAGTAGGTATGTTGGTGGATGTCAGCGTGATTCTGAACGGTTGGGAAGGGATTGTTGTGGCCATCGTACTAAGTGTTGTGGCCATTTTCGGGAAATGGATTGCCGCTTGGATTACCCAGAAAATTTACAAATACACCGGTGCGCAACGACAACTGATTTTTGGATTGAGCGGTGGACACGCAGCCGCCACTTTGGCGGTGATTTTGGTTGGATACCGTGAAGGAATCCTGGACGATGGAATTTTGAACGGAACGATTATTTTGATTTTAATCACTTGTGTAGTAGCTTCTTTTGCAGCTGAAAAAGCAGCCAAGAAAATCGCATTGAGCGAGGAAAAAGATTTATCGGTTGAAAATCTGAAAACCCGTACAGAACGAAGTGAACAAATACTATTGCCGGTGTCTGATCTTTCTTCGGTTGAAAGTTTATTGGATTTTGCATTGATTGTCAAAGATAAAAACTCAGAGAATCCAATTTCTTTGCTTTCGGTCGTGCCCAATGACGAAGAGGCCGAAGTCAATCTGTTGAAATACAAGAAGGAATTAGAAAAATACATCGAACAAGGTTCGGCTGCAGAGACCAAAGTCAATACCATCACGACCATTGACCACAATCAGGCGAGTGGGATTGCACGGATTTCCAAAGAAACCAGTGCAGATATCGTCATCATGAAGTGGCCGGAAAAGAGCGGGATTTTCGACTATATTTTTGGTGATAAAATGGGAACCATCATCAACAAGGTAGATCGGATTTTGGTTTTCTGCCATATCGTGAAACCGTTGATTGAAAAGAAAAGACTGATTTACATCTGTCCACCTTTTGCAGAAAGAGAAAACGGTTTCAAACTCATCGTTTCAAAAGTGATGAGAACCGCCCAGGAATACAGTGCTTCGGTGATGATTTATGCAGAAGAAAGAACCTACAATGCGATGCAGAATATCGTCAAAGAATCCAAATTGCCCGGTAAACTTAATTTTACACCCTTTTCTGATTGGGACGATTTCTTAATCATTTCGAAAGACATACAACCCACCGATCTGATTATTCTAAATTCTGCAAGAAGAGGCTCGGTTTCCTATATTTCTTCACTCGAAAAAGCACCCGGGAAATTCGAAAAATATTTCCCGAAAAACAGTTTGATAGTGATTTACCCACAAGTCCATGAAGGTGTTCCCAACATGGATAATTATGAGGATTTCTCTACCGCACCGATGAACAAAGGCGTAGAAACCATAGAAACCATCAGCAAAGGCATTGGGAGTATTTTCAAGAAAGGTAAGAAGAAGTGATTTTTATGATTTTATAAACTAAATGATGATGGATTTAAAAGACAAAGTGGTTTACATCACTGGCGGAAGCAAAGGCATCGGGTACGGAACTGCAAAAATTCTACTCAAAGCAGGTATGAAGGTCGCCATCAGTGGACGAAAGGCTGAAGATATTGAAAATGCAGCTCGCACTCTGGGCGATGAATCAAGGGTTTTGGGATTGGTTTCTGATGTTGGAAATTTTGAAGACGAAAAGACTGCGGTAGATAAAATCTTGGCTCATTTCGGTCAGCTCGATGTGGTACTTGCCAACGCAGGTGTCGGGATTTTTGAAAGTGTGGACAATTTGTCCGTTGAGGATTGGGACAAGATGATGAAAACCAATCTGTACGGCGTTTTTCATACACTGAAAGCCAGTGTAGAAGCCTTGAAACAGACGGAAGGTTATTACATAACATTGGCGAGTTTGGCCGGTACGAATTTCTTCGAAAAAGGAGCTGGCTACAATGCGAGCAAATTCGGTGTGGTCGGTTTCACACAAGCAGCCATGTTGGATTTGAGAAAACACAACATCAAGGTTTCAACCATCATGCCCGGGTCGGTGGCCACTTATTTCAACAACCATGTACCCAACGAAAAAGACGGTTGGAAAATTCAACCCGAAGACATCGGACACTTGGTTTTGGATTTGTTGGAAATGAATCCAAGGACATTGCCGAGCAAAATCGAGGTGCGACCGACACGGCCTGATTTGAAATAAAACCTTAATAGATTTTAGAAAAGTTTCATTGCCTTGAATGAATTTTAAGCTTTAACTTTGTCAAAATTTTTTGACAATGTTAGTTGTATCAGCAATTCAGGAAAACAAAGAAAGGGTCATCGAAGGTTTGAAAAAAAGAAATTTCAAACAATTGGGATTAATCGATGAAGTATTGAACATTGACGAACTTCGTCGTAAAACCCAGTTTGAACTGGACAACTTACTGGCCGAATCCAATCAATTATCCAAAGAAATCGGACAGCTTTTTAAACAAGGCAAAGCCGATGAAGCCAATCTATTGAAAGAAAAATCTGCCACACAAAAATCTCAAATCAAAGAATTTCAGGATTTGTTGTCCTCGTATGAAGAGGGTCTGATCAATCTACTCTATCAAATTCCCAATATTCCACATAGCAGTGTGGTGCAAGGGTTTGGTGCAGAGGACAACGAAGTGGTTTTTACAGAAGGAGACGCTACTCCCAAAACCGATATGCTCCCCCATTGGGATTTGGCCAAAAAAATGAATCTGATTGATTTTGAATTGGGGGTGAAAGTTACTGGAGCCGGTTTCCCGGTTTATATAGGCAAAGGCGCCAAATTGCAGAGGGCATTGATTCAGTATTTTCTGGACAAAAATACGGCAGCCGGCTACACCGAAATTATTCCGCCTTTTGTGGTGAATGAGGCTTCGGGCTACGGAACCGGACAGCTGCCCGACAAAGAAGGCCAGATGTATTATGTCAATGAAGATGATTTGTATCTGATTCCGACTTCAGAAGTGCCCGTGACCAATTTGTTCAGAAATGAATTGCTGAACGAATCTGATTTGCCAAAGAAAATGACCGCTTATTCACCCTGTTTCCGCAGAGAAGCAGGAAGTTACGGAAAGGATGTGCGCGGACTGAATCGTTTGCATCAGTTTGAAAAAGTGGAAATTGTAAGGGTCGAAAAACCGGAAAATTCTTATGCAGCATTGGATGAAATGGTGAATCATGTCAAAGGATTGTTGAGGGATTTGGAACTCCCGTTCAGGATCCTCAGACTTTGTGGCGGAGACATGGGATTCACTTCCTCACTCACTTACGATTTTGAAGTTTTTTCGGCGGCCCAAGAAAAATGGTTGGAAGTCAGCTCGGTATCAAATTTCGAGACCTTTCAAGCCAATCGATTGAAACTGAGAGTAAAACGAGATGGCAAAAACGAATTGTGCCACACACTGAACGGAAGTGCACTGGCATTGCCCAGAATTTTGGCAGCTTTGCTGGAAAATCACCAGCAGCCCGACGGAAGTATTCTGATTCCTGAAAAGCTAAGAGATTACACCGGGTTTGATAAGATTGACTGATGACTTTATGATGAATACCAAAGGCTTGCATTCAAGCACAACTCCCTTTTGTAATATTTCAGAATCTTGCAACATGGTTCGAACTGTGCAAGAATTTTTTAGCGTATGACATTAATTTATTTATATTTATCCGATGATTAACATAGAAATCCATGAGAATTAAAATCGGTTTGCTCATCATAATGATGTTGTTCTGTGTGGTAGGAAAATCTCAGAGAATGATGTTTTTTGACGGAATTTCAAATGAGCATATGTATTATGATGAAGCCAATGATGAATTGGTGTCGCTCAGCAAAGTGGAAGCGGAATTTACTTTCAGTCTTTTTGATGATTTTTCGGGGTTTTTTAGCCTTGATTCCAATGGGAATTTCAAAAGTTATGGAATCAAAGACTATAATTTTGATGAGGAAAGCGGCGTATTGACGCTGTACCTGATGGACGAAGCAGGTATGGAACCTGTGGTGATTATCAACGAAACAAGCATGTTATTGGTGATTTCATATGATGCCAACGACCGTGTGGAGTTGAACAGATACGAGATGGCTTCCATCAGATTTGACTCAGATGCTCAATAAATTACAGAAACAATAAAATTTCAATATTTTGAGAACCAGATTCTTTTTCCTTTTGCTGTTTTTAATCGCTCTTTCGGTTGCGGCACAAAGGACACTCATCATTGAAACCGATTCACATCAGCACATTTATTTTGATGAAGAAAAGGATGAACCGGTTGTATTGTCAGTTGAGGAAAGTTGGATGTTTTTTGGGATAGACGAGGCAGCGACGCTGCTTACTCAAAAATCTTCTGAGAGTGATGAATTGCTCAAATACAACATCACTGATTCAACTTTTGATGAACTGGAAATGATTACTACCTATTATATGATTGACCAAGAAGGGTTTGAATGTTTGGCGACGCTCGACAAGCCGCGTCAGCAACTTATCATTGCATACATCAATGGCGAAGACAAGGTGATGATGAATCTTTATGAGATTCAAAAATTGTATTATTCAGACAAAACAGAAAATTAGTCAATATGTTCAATCCGGTGACACAGTATATTTTCACAGCAATCGTCTTTGTAGTTGCAGTCATTTATGTATTCAAAATAATCAGAGGGAATAAGAAATCCGACAACAACGAACCAAAAAAGCCGTCCCAATGAGACGGCTTTTGTTATTTATTTTCAATTTTTTTCTTAGGGTGTGACAATGGGCACTTTGATTTGACCGCCTGTAATTTGTACGGTATTGGTGGGCACTCCGTTCACATATTTTGCAATGGAGCCGCTGAAAGTACCTGTTACCATTCCGTTTTCACCCTCACTGATTCCTGTGATTTTTAGTGTAACGGGCAAATAAGTACCGTCGGTAGGATTGAAATTCGAATAATTATCGGCTGGATTTCCTGAAGTACCGAGATTCACTTTTATCTCTACTTCATCTTCTTCAGTATATGTATTCACTGAAATTCCGCCGGGTATTGTGATGGAAAGTTCTTGATTTTCAATGGGGTTTGTCCCTGATATCAATGCGGCCGAAACAATGCCTTCTGCTTTTGCATTGCTGCTGAAATCAATCGTCTGACCGTCAAAATTTGCTTTCAGTATGGCATCGCCACCAGGCGTTGATTCTATAATGATTTTCACAAAACTTCCGTTGCTCAGTTCTTTTGTCTGTCCGGTGGCCATATTGAATACCTGACCTGAGAACAAACCACTAACTTTTCCGGATGACAATTGGGTAATGTTGAGCATAAACGGCAGCGGGCCGGTCAAATTGGAATTGACATAGACGCCGTCAGGCATACTGATGGCAATCATGGCTCCGTCCAACTGGTCGTATGTGCCCACGCTGAGCGATTGCGGAATCATTATTGAAATCGTGCCGTTTGTCTGGTTCGTTCCGTTGATTTGGCTGCCAGCAGAATTGTTGATGGCAGTGGTTTGCGTACTGAAATCTGTGAATACTCCGTCGATATTGACCGTATAGGAACCGTCGAGCATTCCGGGAGGAAAGTATTCGTCTCCGGGTGTTATCAGCTCACTGTCAGAGCAGCTTGTCAGGAATCCAAGCACCAAAAACGGAATCAGAATGTATTTAATCATTTTCAAATTTTTGATAAAAATAGAAATCTTTGATGAATAAAACGGAATCTGCAAAAAAGTATTGCTTATTTTTCGGTTTATTTTTTAATTCCACCCGACAGAATCTCCATTGCTGAAGAAGTCCCGATTCGTTTAACTCCCATTTTAATTAGTTGCGCTGCATCTTCATAATTCCTGACACCGCCCGAGGCTTTTACAGAGAGTGGCCCTGCGTTTTTGAGCATCAGTCCGATGACATGGGGATTGGCACCGTTGGGTGAACCATCTGCAGTGTTGTAGAAACCGGTTGAAGATTTTATAAAAACTTTTTCTGCTTGAAAATCAGAGAGGTTCTCGAGCGTGATGTCCCTAATCAGACGGGTGATTGAAACGATTTCTGCATCTGTCAATGCTGCGGTTTCAATGATCCATTTGATGACTTTTCCCGATTTGAGTACCAGTTGGGAACAGGATTCTATTTCTTCTTTGACTTTGGCGATTTTGCCGTTTTTGAAGGCGGTATAGTCGATGACAAAATCAAGTTCGTCTGCACCGTTTGCCAGTGCGCTTTGTGCTTCGTTGAGTTTTTCTTTCACCGAATTGATTCCCTCAGGAAAATCAATGACGGTGCCGAGTTTTAGTTTTGAATTGTTTTCATCGATGAGCATTCTAAGAGAGCGGACATAATCGGGTCTGACCATGATGGCGTATATGTTGTTTTCGATGGCTTCTCTGGTCAGATTTCGGACTGTTTCAAGTGTTTCCGAATCAGAAACCCCGCTTTGGCGGGGTGTTTTCAAATAAGTTGAATCCAAAAATTCTGCAATATTCATTTTTTAAACTTATAGTTGGTTATGCAAAATTAATAATTTAAAATGGCATATACCGGAAAATGGTCGCTGTATCCCCCAAGATATTTTGTTCCTGCGAAGGTACGAAAGGGTGAACCTTTGAATTTTTTGTCCCAGTCTTGTATGGATTCGTTTTGATAAATGTGCGCCGACCTGAATTGCAGCCGATTGTTTTTGTTCAGAAATGATTTGGAAAAGATAATTTGGTCAAAGAGGATCCATTGGTTTTCGTGTTTCAGACTGCCAATATTGTCTTTGAAATTGAGCATGGGGTTGTACAATTCAAAATCACTCATATGGATTTTGTTGCTGGTTCTCAGTATTTTTTTTGCAAATGGGTCGTCCGGGTTCCCGTTCAAATCACCCATCAATATGATTTTTGATTCGGGTTCATTGGTCAGAATTTCATCGATGCGGAGTCTGAGATTTCGCATGATTTGATTTCTGAAATCTTGTTTTTCATTGTTGTTGCTTCTCGATGGGAAATGAACCACAAAAACATTCATCAGTTCTTCATTGAATTTCAATTTTATATACAAATCATCTCGTGTATAATCCTCCAGACCGTCTGCTTTGACGAAGCTTTGTCTGATGGCTTCGGCGGCCACGATTTGTATAAATTCTTTTCTGTAAATCAAGGTGTTGTCAATGCCTCTTTCGTCCATTGAATCAAAATGAATGAAGTCATAATGATAATCGCGCAGGTTCTCTGACTGAATCAAATCTCTGACGACGGTTTTGTTTTCTATCTCTGCCAATCCGGCGAACAAAGGTGGATTCCCGGTTTCTTCCCATCCGATTTGGCTGATGGTATGGCTGATTTTCCACACTTTGTTGCGGTATCTTTTTTCGGTCCACTTCAGACTTCCGTGGGCTGTGAATTCATTGTCGAGTTTTTCTGGGTCGTCAATGGTATCAAAGAAATTTTCGGTGTTGTAAAATGCAATGGCTGCTGACTTCATAAATTCATTTCGAAGCCGAAAGTTAATGAAATTCGGTTGAATTGGGTTTTGGGTTTTTCTTTTGAATTGATTTTTTGTTTAGATTCATGAAAATGTTGGTGAACTTGAACTTTGCAAAATGAATTGAATATATCAAAATTCGTTGATTTCAAATTGTAATGTTCGTATATCGGATCCAAAACATCAGCTGTCACGGCGCCAGGGATGGTAGGGAAGTGAGTTTTGTTCTTTTTTTAGTTTAAATGAGAATGTTAGGATTTCTATTTAATAAATCCAATTAATTTCAAGTCTGCAAAAATCTTTCAATCTGTTCAGACTTGAAATTTCTCAAAGACATTCCATTCCAATTGTTTTGGTTTACTACCTGATTGAGCCAGTGCAGAATGATTTCTTCCTTTTCTAATTCGGACAGTTCATCATAATTTTTGGGAAGGGCATTCATAAAATGATTGGCAAAATAATAGGAGTCGATGTATTTGATACGATTCGCTTTGAACTGATAGGACACAGACCATTTTTTAGTTTTAAAGAGAACCTTCAATAAGTTTTCACGGTTCATACACAATAGCATTTTTACCAAAACTTCCTCATTCACTCCGCCGAAGTGTCTACAAAGTAGGTCTTTTAAGTAAATCCTTTCCCACTCTTTGGGTTCGTATTTTGGTGAATTGGAAAAATCGATAACCGCCCTATAAAAATTCCGAACCAATTCCTTTCGGGTTGTCGGAATTTGCAAAATCGGTTTGTTGGGATGATAATCACTCAGGAAAAGGAAACCTTTGTTTTGTACTTCTTTGAAAAGAAAATGAATTAATTCTCCACCGTTTTCAATCCTAATCGTATTTTGATTTTCAAGACCTCTTGAAATTTCTTCCAACCAATTTTTTAAATCCATAATTGGATCAAAAGCAGTATCGAATTCATTTTTGAAAAAGATATTACCGTATTGAATTTCATAATAAAGATAACCGTCTTTTGCGTGCGTAAAATGCACTTGGAATTTTGAAAACATACTTTAAATTTTTAATTATACAATTAACAACCTCAAAACGAGGTTGTTGCGTTAAATTATAAAGTATGTAGTGATTGTTTTAAGTCATAGGGAAAGACAAATATAGGGATTTTATTATTTTAATTGATGAATTCATCCTCCCGAATGGCATTTTCTTCCAAAAGGATTTCCCAACTTTGATTAGGTAGCTTTACCGGATATTGCTCCCGCACTCTTTCTTCAGCGGTTTTGGTGGTATAACCGATTTTTAGACAATTCGGAAAACGACTATCGGAATAAGCGTAAATTTTTGGATTTTGACGGGTGAGGAAGAAGGTGTTTTTCATGTTATTTTAGTATATTTGTCTCTTAAGATTCATTAAACTTATCGAATATGAAAGGTGTAACATTTGAAAAAGATGCCAATGGCAAAGATCGTTATGTTCGATTTGATTTGGAGCAATACGCCGAGGAATTGCGGCCTTTATTGGATAAAATAGGATATTCGCAACCACCGGAAGGTTGGGAAGAGGCGCTAACTCCCGAAGAATTTTTAGCGGAATCAAAGAAAATGATTCGTAAAATATTTAATGAGAGAAGTAAAATTTGATAATCTTGCGTTGTCTTACTTGTATGACTTGGCAAAGCTTCTTTTTGACAAGGAGTACTTTTCCTTTGTTGAAACAGCTGATAAGTACATTGATGATATTATAGTGTTTATCCTCAAAAACATCCATACTTTCCCTCACAAAAAGGCACCTGCTTATTTTTCCAAATACGGAACAAATTTGTTTTACATTTCTTAGCACAGAAACCAAAGAACCACTTGGTACATTCTGTTTGAAAAAACAAACGCACATTTCTTGATTCGATACATTACCAACAATCATAAAGAAGGACAGTTTTTTGAATAAATTAATCCATTGGTTTTATTGCGTCAGTTGATGGGATAGTGTCACCAAAAGAGAAGACATTTTGTCACCCATCTGTCTGATGGTATTTTTTTTGACACTAAGGGGCAAATCAATATTATTATGGCCAAAGGAAATATCAATGTATCGGTAGAGAATATTTTTCCACTGATTAAGAAATTTTTGTACAGTGATCATGAGATTTTTTTAAGAGAATTGATTTCCAATGCCACCGATGCCACCATCAAATTGAAACATCTGACCCAGATTGGTGAAGCAAAGGTGGAGTATGGGAATCCTTTGATTGAAGTGAAAATTGACAAAAAGAAAAAAACGCTTCACATCATCGATCAGGGCATCGGAATGACGGGCGAAGAAGTCGAAAAGTACATCAATGAAGTTGCTTTTTCGGGGGCCGAAGAGTTCTTGAACAAATACAAGGATACGGCTGCAGATGCGGGCATTATCGGTCATTTCGGGCTTGGCTTTTATTCGTCTTTCATGGTGGCCGACAAGGTGGAAATCATTACCAAATCTTACAAAGACGAGCCAGCAATGCGCTGGGTTTGTGACGGTAGTCCGGAATTCACGCTTGAAGAAACCGACAAAAAGGAGAGGGGCACCGAAATTATTCTGCACATAGCAAAAGATTCCAAAGAGTTTTTGGAGGATTACAGAATCAGAGAACTTTTGCAAAAATACAGTAAATTCAATCAGATTCCCATCAAATTCGGAACCCGAACAGAAACGCTTCCGCTGCCAGAAGACGCAGACGAAGATGCAGTGGCTGAGACCGTTGAAGTGGACAATATTGTCAATAATACTTCTCCGGCTTGGGTCAAAAAGCCTACTGAATTAAAAGACGAGGATTATCTGGATTTTTATAGGGAATTGTACCCCGGACAGTTTGACGAACCGCTTTTCTGGATTCACCTGAATGTGGATTATCCGTTTCAGTTGACCGGTATTTTGTTCTTTCCCAAACTGGGCAACAATATCAATATCGACAAAGACAAAATTCAATTGTACCAAAATCAGGTGTTTGTCACCGATGAGGTCAAAGGAATTGTTCCTGATTTTCTGATGTTGCTCAGGGGGGTGATTGATTCGCCCGATATTCCACTCAATGTGTCGAGGTCATATTTGCAAGCCGATGGAGCTGTGAAAAAGATTTCTAATTATATCAGTAAGAAAGTTGCCGATAAAATGGTTTCGCTTTTGAAAAACCAGCGAGAGGATTTTCAGAAGAAATGGAACGACATCAAAGTGGTGCTGGAATACGGAGTGATTTCTGATGATAAATTTGCTGAAAAAACCGATAAATTTATGCTTTATCCCAATGTTGACGGTCAGTTTCACACTTGGGACGAGCTGAACGAGAAAATCAAAGACAACCAAACGGACAAAGACGGCAAACTTGTGCTGCTTTATACTACTGACAAAGACGCTCAGGATGCGTACATTCAGTCGGCACAGGAAAAGTCATACGAGGTTTTGTTGATGGATTCGCCCATTGCGGCACATTTCATTCAAAAGATGGAATACACCAAAGAGAAGATTGCATTTGCTCGGGTGGACGCTGACCACATCAGCAACTTGATTAAAAAGGACGAACCAAAGATTTCCATACTGTCAGACGAACAAAAGGAAAGTTTGAAGACGGCGATTGAAAGTTCTGTTGACAAGGAAAAATACACGGTTCAGTTAGAAGACATGAGTGCATCGGATTCGCCTTTTGTGATTACCCAACCCGAATTCATCAGACGGATGAAAGACATGCAACAAACCGGAGGTGGAATGTTCGGCATGGGTGGTTTCCCCGAGATGTATAACCTCGTGGTGAATACCAACAGCGGGCTGGCGACAGAAATTCTGAATAAACCCGAAGAAGAGAAAACAGCTCTAATCAATCAAGCATTGGATTTGGCTAAACTTTCTCAGAATTTATTGAAAGGAAAAGAACTGACTGATTTTATCAAACGAAGTTTTGATAGATTGAAGTAAGTTGTTTGCTTAATTAATTATAAATCCCCGACAAAATTTGTCGGGGATTTTATTTGTATGATTGTTCTTGTTTCACACAGATTGAGAAATCTGCAGCCGGTTTTTTTAAGGTGATTGGTTAACTGAACATTTCCTTTACTCTCTCAAAGAAAGATTTGTCATTTTTGGAAGGATGAGGTTTGAAATTATCGTCTTTCATCAACTTTTCAAATATGGCTTCCTGTTCTTTGTTGAGCTTGTCGGGCGTCCAGACATTGATGTGAACAAACAAATCTCCGTTGCCGTAGCCGTTCAGGTTTGGCATTCCTTGTCCCTTCAATCTGAGTACTTTGCCCGACTGTGTTCCTTTTTCGATTTTGATTCTCATTTTATTGTTCACAGCCGGAACTTCTTTTGTGGTTCCCAGAATGGCTTCCGGGATGGAGATGTACAAATCATAATGTAGATTGTTGCCGTCTCTTTTCAGTTCTTTGTCTTCTTCTTCGTCAATCAACACGAGCAAGTCACCTGGAATTCCGTCAAAAGGAGCATCATTCCCCTTTCCGTTGACTTGTAGTTGTATGCCGTCCCTTACGCCCGCGGGTATTTTTATTTCGATGGTTTCTTCCACTTTGTTCAATCCCTGATTGTTGGCACCCGGCGGAATATGGTCAGTGATTTTTCCGCTTCCTTGACAACTGCTACAAGGTGTAGTGGTCTGCATGCGGCCCAAAATGGTGTTGGTAATTTTGGTCTGATAACCTGAGCCTTGACAACTCGTACAGGTTTTGAAAGTTGCACCTTCAGCTCTTTTGAATTTTTTGATTTTAACTTTCTTGGTGGTACCGTTCATCATTTCTTCCAGATTGAGTTTGACCCGTATTCTCAGGTCTGAACCTCTGGTCTGTCGAGCTTCTCTTTGTCCAAAACCACCAAATCCGCCTCCGAAGTGACTGCCAAAAATATCTCCAAAATGTGAGAATATGTCTTCCATATTCATTCCGCCACCACTGAATCCACCAGCACCGCCCAAACCTGCATGGCCAAACTGATCATATCGTTGCTTTTTCTGTGGATCGCTCAACACTTCATAGGCTTCGGCTGCTTCCTTGAATTTCTCCTCTGCGGCTTTGTCTCCCGGATTTCTGTCCGGGTGAAACTTCAGTGCTTGTTTCCTATACGCCTTCTTGATTTCGTCTGCCGTGGCTGATTTTGAAACCTCAAGTATTTCGTAATAATCTCTTTTTGTCATTTTATTCTAATGGTAAATCGCATTACTCAAACGCGGTATCTGAATTCAGTACAAGTACTTATTGACCCACGATGACTTTTGCATGTCTGATGACTTTGTCAGTCAAAAAATAACCGGTCAAAACCACATCGACAATTTTGCCCTGTAGGGCTTCATCCGGTGCAGGTATCTGTGCCACTGCTTCCATGGTTTCGAGTTCAAATTCGTCGCCAGTATTGATTTCAATCTTTTTTAAACCTTTTGAACGAAGGGTGTCAATCAACTTGCTTTGAATCAACTCTATGCCTTTTAGCTTTTCATCGTTTTCAGTTTTTCTGATTTCTGTAATGGCCCTTTCAAAATCATCAAGCACCGGCAGCAATGCCAGTACGGTTTCAGAATTGGCAGTTTTAAAAATTTCTAACCTCTCTTTTGCCGTTCTTTTTTTGTAATTGTCAAATTCAGCAAACAGTCTCAGATACTGTTCTTTCTGATTTTTCAATTCTTCTTTAAGCGCCTCGTTCTCAGCGTCATCACTGCTTGATTGATTTTTCTCAATTTCAGTTTCTTCGTTTAATTCTTCTTCGTTTATGATGTTCTCTGACATTTTACAAACATTTTGTCAGAAAAAATCAAAAATACTGCCAATTGACGAATTGTGACTTTTTGGCAGAGGAAGTCCGAAATTAAGTTGGTTGTTTGGGCATCGTTTCCGGAGTGCTTCATCCGAACGATAAGCTGGATATCTAAGTAACTGCTGAGCTGCTGATATTGTCTTGACCATTGGGATTCAAATTTCACCCTATTTTTGAAAGGGGCATAAATCCAGAGAAAGTCATGTGACTGAGCGTTCAGGTTTTATGAGTGATTCAGATATTTATGAATCTTATCCTGAATAAATTCCCTAACTGGTCAGAATTGCCCGGGAGGATCCTCGGTAGCTTAAACTTATTCATTGGGCTTTCTGTGATAATTGGTCTGAATTACCTTATATTTGTCAAATAAATATGTTTAGATTATGAAATTTATTAGTTTGTTTTTTGCTATTTTGTTGTCGATTAGTCTTTATTCTCAAGAAACTCTATTGCGTGGGCAGGGTGTTAGTCTGACTTCCATCGGTTCTTTGTCCATTGAGAAAGCCGCTGAGGGAGACATCAAAGGGTCAGCATACTTTAATGAGAATTTTTTGAGTGCCGATATTATCAATTTCCCTACTTCTTATCCGATGAGATACAATGCATATCTGGATGAAATGGAATATGAGGTGGATGGCCTTCTGTATAATCTTGACAAACTTCAGCATTCTATTGTCGAGTTTCAGGGAGTCAAAAAGAAATATGTATCCACAACATACTACGATGGGAAAAACTATGTGAACGGTTTTTTGGTGGAATTGTATAGCGGAGACAATTACTCATTGTACAAGAGGGAGAAAATTGAATTTGTAGCTGCGACAGAGGCCAAAACCACGATGGACATGGGTACTGATGCATTCTACAAACCCCTTAAAGACATGTACTTCATCAAACTCAAAGATCAAAGTGTAGTGGACATTCCAAAATCCCGCAAAAGGTTTGTGAATCTTTTGGGAGAAGATAGTGCAAAGGTGGAAGATTACATAAAGAAAAACAAAATCGACCTGACCAATGAAGACAGTCTGAAGCTTCTTCTGGCATATATGGACAGGATGTAACTCATGTCGTCTTTTTTGATTAGTCATACTGCGGTTTCAAGCGTGGTGTGCTATGTTTTCTCTTTTAATTTAGGCAATACTAAATCAAAAATCATTAATTTTGGCCGCAATCAATTAAAATTCAGATGATGAACTTTGAACTTTCCGAAGACCAAAAATTCATAGCAGATTCTGCAAAGGAATTTGCAAAACAACACATAGCACCTCATATGATGGAATGGGATGAATCACAGGAATTTCCCGTGGAAGTATTCAAAAAAGCAGGTGAATTGGGTTTTATGGGTGTTTTGGTTCCAGAAAATTACGGTGGTAGTGGCTTGTCTTATGATGAATATGTGGTCATCATCGATGAAATTTCACAAATCGATCCTTCAATAGGCTTGTCGGTGGCTGCGCACAATTCGTTATGTACCAATCACATATTGACTTTTGGGAATGAAAACCAAAAAAACAAATGGCTGCCCAAATTGGCAACCGCAGAATTCATAGGTGCATGGGCACTTACCGAACACAACACCGGTTCGGATGCAGGAGCAATGAGCACAACCGCCATAAAAGATGGTGATGACTGGATTATCAACGGAGCCAAAAATTTTATTACACACGCCATCAGTGGCGACATTGCCGTGGTGATGACCCGCACAGGTGAGAAAGGAGCCAAACAAAACTCCACTGCTTTTGTTCTGGAAAAAGGAATGCAGGGATTCAGCTCAGGTAAGAAAGAAAACAAATTGGGCATGCGCGCTTCCGAAACTGCAGAATTGATTTTTGATAATGTCAGGGTCCCCGATTCACATCGTTTGGGAGAAGTTGGCAGTGGATTTCATCAAGCATTGAATATTTTGGACGGTGGCAGAATTTCAATCGCTGCTCTCAGTTTGGGAATTGCCAAAGGTGCGTACAAAGCTGCGCTCAAATACGCCAAAGAACGGCATCAATTTGGTCAACCGATTGCGAATTTTCAGGCGATTAATTTCAAGCTGGCTGAAATGGCTACCGAAATCAGTGCTTCTGAACTACTGATTAGAAAGGCAGCTCACCTCAAAAACAATCATCAGCCGATGAGTACCGAAGGAGCCATGGCCAAATATTATGCTTCAGAAGCCTGCGTGAGAATTGCCAATGAAGCTGTTCAGATATTCGGCGGATATGGATATACCAAGGATTTTCCGGCTGAAAAATATTATAGAGATTCAAAGCTTTGCACGATAGGAGAAGGAACTACCGAAATTCAGAAGTTGGTTATCGGTAGAAACATTCTGAAGCATTGAAACCTTCAATAAATACACGGAATTTTTGATACCGCTGAGAATTCATAAAAAATTATATGAAAATGCTTGTCATGCAATTGATATAACGCAAAAGAGAGTCGCCGTTTGACGATGACATGTCTAATTTATTAATGTGAACCTCAATCATAAAAAATAATAGCTTAAAATTATTTGCCAGTATCAAAATCATTGTTATATTTGCAGACCTAAAAAAACAATAGAATTATTATGTTGATTATAACAGTAAAAGACGGAGAATCAATCGACAAAGCATTGAAAAAATACAAGAGGAAGTTTGATAAAACTGGAGTAGTTCGTCAGCTAAGAAGTCGCCAGCAATTCACCAAACCCTCCGTGATTAAAAGACAACAAAAAGCAAGAGCTGCATACAAGCAAAGAATGCAGAGCAAAGAAGAAGCGTAGTCTTTTTTACATATAGATATAAGGCTGTTCACCAAAGTTTTTTAACTTTGGTGAACAGTTTTTTTTATGTCAATACAGAAGTTTGTGGATTATCTTAGGTTAGAGAAAAATTACTCTGAGAAAACCATAGAAAGTTATCAAAACGATTTGAATGGTTTTGTTGTCTTTTATTTGAGAGAACATTCCACCCATGAAATAGCCTGTGCTGACAAAACCGATATCAGGAATTTCTTGATGCATTTGTCTCGGTCGGGTTTGTCGGGCAGGAGCATCAATCGGAAAATTAGTTCACTCAAAACCTATTACAAGTACTTAATAAAGGTGGGTGAGATAGAAAAGTCTCCTGCCGCCATGGTGTCTTCGTTGAAACATAATAATAAGGTGAGAATCCCATTTTCGGAAGACGAGATTCTGAATTTGTTTAAGTTGCCCGGCATTTTTTCAGATGATTTTGAGGGAAACCGCAACCAGATGATACTCGAACTGCTCTATCAGACGGGCATCCGCCGGGCCGAATTGATAGGTTTGCGGTTATCAGATGTGGATTTGGTTGAGAAACGGCTCAAAGTCATCGGCAAAAGAAACAAGGAGCGGTTGATTCCAATAAACGATGAACTGAACGAGCACCTGAATTCATATATAGAAGAACGGAATACGCTTTTCGGAAATGAGCTTGACAACCTTTTTCTGACAAAAAGAGGCAAAGCTTTGTACGATAAATTTGTTTATAATTTAGTAAATAACTACCTTAGTATCGTCAGTACGAAGACAAACAAAAGCCCTCATATTATGAGGCACAGTTTTGCCACGCATCTGCTGAATCGTGGTGCTAATTTGAATGCAATCAAGGAATTGTTGGGGCATTCGAGTTTGGCTGCGACACAGGTTTACACCCATAGTGGCATAGAACAATTAAAAGAAGTGTTTAACAAGGCTCATCCAAGGAGCGATAAAAATTAAAATTATGACAATTAATCTTCAAACAGTGAATTTCAACGCAAAGCCAGGATTGGACGAATATGTTGAAAAAAAATTAGCCAAGCTGGAACAGTTTTATGACAAAATTATAGCGGCACAGGTATCGATGAGAGTAGAGAATGTTTCCGATAAGGAGAACAAGTTTGTGGATATCCGTTTGGAGGTACCCGGTGACGATTTATTTGTAAAAAAATCAGGGCAGTCATTCGAAGAATGCATTGATTTATCGGTGGAAGCTTTAAAGAAAATGATCATCAGAAAAAAGGAAAAAACAGCTGCCAAATAGGCTGTTAAATATTTTTTTCCAAAAATTTGGAGAATACATAAAACTTCGTACATTTGCAGTCCGTTAAACAAAACGGACTGTTCTTTTACATAGAAACATAGATAAAAGCCGGCATAGCTCAGCTGGCCAGAGCACGTGATTTGTAATCTCGGGGTCGTGGGTTCGAATCCCTCTGCCGGCTCATAAAGACTAAGTTTGGGGAGATACTCAAGCGGCCAACGAGGACAGACTGTAAATCTGTTGGTATACACCTTCGCAGGTTCGAATCCTGCTCTCCCCACCAAACTGAACAGTTCCGGTTACACCGGGTTTAACAAGCGGGAATAGCTCAATTGGTAGAGCGTCAGCCTTCCAAGCTGAATGTTGCGGGTTCGAGTCCCGTTTCCCGCTCAATATTTTGCCGATGTAGCTCAGGGGTAGAGCGCTTCCTTGGTAAGGACGAGGTCACGGGTTCAAATCCCGTCATTGGCTCTAAGCATCGCAGTTAAAGAGAAAACTGAGTTGAATATGAAACAAAATTCACCGGTTTTTTTGGTATTTGAAATTAAATTAGAATTAAGTATAACATAGAAATTATTTTAAAATGGCAAAGGAAACTTTTAATCGTAATAAGCCGCATTTGAATATCGGTACCATCGGTCATGTTGACCACGGTAAAACCACTTTGACTGCTGCTATTACCAAAGTACTGGCAGACGCTGGTTTGTCAGAAGCAAGAGCTTACGATCAAATCGACAATGCTCCCGAAGAAAAAGAAAGAGGTATCACCATCAACACTTCGCATGTTGAGTATCAGACAGCAGACCGCCACTACGCACATGTTGACTGCCCTGGTCACGCCGACTATGTGAAAAACATGGTTACTGGTGCTGCGCAAATGGACGGTGCGATCCTTGTGGTTGCAGCAACCGACGGCCCTATGCCTCAAACCCGTGAGCACATCCTTTTGTGTCGTCAGGTGAATGTTCCAAGAATCGTTGTTTTCTTGAACAAATGCGATATGGTTGACGACGAGGAACTATTGGAGCTGGTTGAAATGGAAGTAAGAGATTTGCTTTCAACATACGAATATGATGGCGACAATACTCCTGTAATCAGAGGTTCAGCCTTAGGTGCTTTGAACGGTGAACAAAAATGGGTCGATTCAGTAATGGAATTGATGCAGGCAGTGGACAGCTGGATTGAACTTCCGGTTCGTGATCAGGACAAAGCATTCCTGATGCCAATCGAAGATGTGTTTTCAATCACCGGCCGTGGAACTGTTGCCACCGGACGAATCGAATCAGGTATCATTAACACCGGTGACGGTGTGGATATCGTAGGGATGGGTGATGAAAAACTGACTTCAACCATCACTGGAGTTGAAATGTTCCGTAAAATATTGGACAGAGGTGAGGCTGGTGACAATGTGGGACTGCTGTTGAGAGGTATTGAGAAAACCGATATCCGCCGTGGTATGGTCATCGCAAAACCTGGCTCAGTGACTCCTCACAAAAAATTCAAGGCAGAGGTTTATATCCTTACCAAAGAAGAAGGAGGAAGACATACACCATTCCACAACAAATATCGTCCTCAGTTTTATGTGAGAACAACTGATGTGACAGGTGAAATCCACCTGCCCGAAGGTGTAGAAATGGTGTTGCCGGGTGACAACTTGACAATTGAAGTTGATCTGATTCAACCCATCGCGCTGAACGAAGGACTCCGTTTCGCAATCCGTGAAGGAGGAAGAACCGTTGGAGCGGGTCAGGTAACACAAATTCTTGACTAATAAATAATTATAATATTAATTGAGAGAGGTGTTTCCGAATTTTCTGAAACACCTTGTCTCACATACGGGCATAGTATAATGGTTAGTATCGCGGTCTCCAAAACCGCTGGTCAGGGTTCGAATCCTTGTGCCCGTGCAGAACAATTAGATGATGAAAGCATTAAACTTTATCAAGGAATCCTATTACGAATTCAAAGATCATGTCACCTGGCCAAGTTGGGCACAGTTGCAACAAGATACGACCGTTGTAGCTATTGCTACACTGATTCTCGCTATATTTTTGTATGCAGTTGATTCATTCTTCGGGAATGTGATAATCAAGAATTTATTTGAAATACTCAAATAAGAATCTCAGACATTTATAGTTATGAGCGATAAAAAATGGTATGTGCTGAAAACCGTCAGCGGACAAGAGCTTAAAATCAAGGCCTATATTGAAGATGAAATCGAGTACCACAAATTACAAGATTACATTGGACAAATTGTGGTGCCTATGGAAAAGGTCATCCAGATAAAAAACGGTAAAAAAGTACAAAAAGAGAAGGTCTATTATCCAGGCTATGTGATGATTGAAGCTGAGCTAAAAGGCGAAGTACCCCATATCATCAAAAGCATCCCCGGAGTTATCAGCTTTTTGAGTGCTACCAAAGGCGGAGAGCCCATACCAATGAGAATGTCAGAAGTCAATAAAATGCTTGGTAGGGTAGATGAACTGGCCGAATCAGATGAAAATCTGATGAACATTCCCTATCTGGTTGGAGAAACCGTAAAAATCATAGACGGACCATTCAACGGCTTCAGCGGTACGGTGGAAAAAATCAATGAAGAGAAAAGAAAACTCGAAGTGATGGTGTTGATCTTTGGCCGTAAAAATCCATTGGAGTTGTCATTTATGCAAGTCGAGAAAATATAGTGAATACAAAATCTAATATTTTATAAACGCCGTCACCAAAAGACGGCGTTTGTGATATTACTCGTACAGCAGATAAAAAAACATGCGATTAAGTATTGCGGGGATAAAATATTTTTATACTTTTGCAGTCCGAAAAGTAAAATTAGGTAATGTGAGTATCCTAAATTACTGAATAATAAATGCTTCCAAACTCATTTTTTATTCAAAATTAAAAACAGAAAATGGCAAAAAAAGTTGAAAAAATTATAAAGCTTCAGGTAAGAGGCGGTCAAGCAAATCCTTCGCCACCAGTAGGGCCGGCATTGGGTGCTGCAGGCGTCAATATTATGGAGTTTTGTAAACAGTTTAACGGCCGTACCCAAGAAAAACAGGGACAGGTTTTGCCGGTTGTTATTACGGTTTATCAGGACAAGTCTTTTGAGTTTGTAATCAAAACACCACCTGCAGCAGTCCAATTATTGGGAATTGCAAAAGCCAAAAAAGGTTCAGGAGAACCCAACCGTGTCAAAGTAGCTACCGTGAGCTGGGATCAGGTTAGAGCAATAGCAGAAGACAAAATGCAGGACATGAACTGCTTCACTGTCGATGCTGCAATGAAAATGGTAGCGGGTACTGCCCGCTCAATGGGTATAGCTGTAAAAGGAGGACAAGCTCCTGAGTAATTTTAAAAAATTGAAAAATGGCTCAGTTAACAAAGAAACAAAAGGAAGCAAACGCAAAAGTTGATAAAACAAAACTTTATACAATAGACGAAGCTGCCGCTCTGGTTAAGGAGGTCAATACCGCAAAGTTTGACGCTTCCATTGATATTGCTGTTCGTTTGGGGGTTGACCCAAAGAAAGCAAACCAAATGGTGCGCGGTGTGGTTTCCCTTCCCCACGGAACAGGTAAAGATGTGAAAGTACTTGCATTGGTTACGCCAGACAAAGAGGCAGAAGCCAAAGAAGCAGGTGCTGACTTCGTTGGTCTGGACGAATATCTTGAGAAAATCAAAAACGGATGGACCGATGTTGATGTGATTGTAACCATGCCGGCTGTTATGGGTAAATTAGGCCCGTTGGGTCGTGTGCTTGGCCCGAGAGGGTTGATGCCAAACCCAAAAGCAGGTACCGTTACAGTTGAAGTAGGTAAAGCTGTATCAGATGTGAAAGCAGGTAAAATCGATTTCAGAGTGGATAAATACGGAAACATCCATGCAGCCATAGGAAAGGTGTCATTTACGCCTGAGAAAATCAAGGAAAATGCAGTAGAACTGGTAAGTACACTGTTGAAGCTGAAACCTTCTACCGCAAAAGGTACCTACATGAGAAGTGTTACCCTATCAAGTACCATGAGTATCGGAATTCCGATAGATCCAAAGAGTTTAAACCAATCATAAAAGTAAGAAGCTATGTCAATGACAAGAGAACAAAAAGCACAGGTGATCGATGATCTGACTGCATTGCTTGAAGAGTCAAACATCCTGTATCTTACAGATATTGAGGGCTTGGACTCAGCAAAAACCACTGAGTTGAGAAGACAATGTTTCAGAGGAGACATATCTGTCAAAGTGGTGAAAAACACCCTTTTGAGAAAGGCGATGGAGAGAGTCGAAGCCAAAGAATTCGACGGACTGTACGATTCACTGAAGGGCAATACAGCAATTATGATGGCAGAACGAGGCAACGCTCCGGCCAAAGTAATTGAGAATTTTAGAAAGAAATCCGATAAACCGATTCTGAAAGCCGCTTGGGTAGATCAGGCAGTGTTTGTGGGGGATGACCAGCTTAATGCTTTGTCAAACCTCAAATCAAAAGAAGAATTGGTTGGAGAGATCATCGGTCTTCTTCAGTCACCGCTTAAGACAGTTGTTTCACAACTTCAGACCGGTGGACAGAAGATTGCGGGTATCGTTAAGACGCTTTCTGAAAGAGAAAATTAGTACGCACTCTAAATTATTACATAATGTGGAAGGTTGGATTTAACCCGAAACAAACATTATTTTAAAAAGTTGTTCAACAAAAAAATTATTAAAAATGGCAGATTTAAAACAATTAGCTGAGGATTTGGTAAACCTGACCGTAAAAGATGTAAACGAGCTGGCAAATATCCTTAAAGAAGAATACGGAATCGAACCTGCTGCTGCTGCTGTTGCAGTTGCTGCTGGTCCTGCTGCAGGTGGAGACGCCGCTGCGGCAGAAGAAAAAACAGAATTTGATGTCATCTTGAAAGCAGCAGGCGCAAGCAAACTTGCGGTTGTGAAACTGGTTAAAGATTTGACTGGTGTGGGGTTGAAAGACGCCAAAGACCTGGTTGACAGCGCTCCAAAACCAATCAAAGAAGGTGTTTCTAAAGACGAAGCAGAAGCTTTGGCGAAACAACTTCAGGAAGCTGGTGCTGAAGTGGAAGTTGCTTAATTCCCGTATTCAGATAAAATCCAAAGGCTGTCCGGAAGGGCGGCCTTTTTTTTTGTCTTTAATAAATGTTCAAAATGAATGGAATCTAAAAATTATTTAGTACATTTGCAGTCCTTTTAAGAATGACGAACGGTTATATTTAAATAACTTACTGATAATCAACTCTCCAGAGATACTGGAGGGGTTTTTTTGTTTGTTTTTTTTTGTAAACCGTTTTCTGTTCTAAAAAAGGAAAAAATATTTTGCACTACGCTGTGAAAAGATATACCAGTGTTGCAGTTGGGCACGAGCTCTCAGAGCAAATGTCTGATATTTTTTGGAGAACAAAATATTTTTTTAACCTATTTTTCTAAAAATTCTTATGAGTAAAAAAGATGTAAAGACTCAGGGAAATCAGAGAATCAGTTTTTCAGCAACCAAGGCCCAGGCCGAGTTTCCGGACTTTCTGGACATTCAAATCAAATCTTTTGAAGATTTCTTCCAATTAGAAACCCGCCCCGATCAACGGGCAAAAGAAGGTTTGTACAAAACTTTTGCTGAAAACTTTCCGATTTCAGACACCCGAAATCAATTCGTACTTGAGTTCCTAGATTACTTTGTGGATCCGCCTCGTTATACCATTGACGAATGTATCGAAAGAGGGCTGACCTATAGCGTGCCGCTCAAAGCGCGTATGAAACTGTACTGTACAGACCCCGAACATGAAGATTTTGAAACCGTAGTTCAGGATGTTTACTTGGGAACCATTCCGTACATGACCAACTCCGGTTCGTTCATTATCAATGGGGCTGAAAGAGTGGTCGTATCTCAGCTCCACCGTTCACCCGGTGTGTTTTTCGGACAGTCCTATCATGCCAACGGTACCAAGCTATATTCTTCGAGAATCATCCCTTTCAAGGGATCTTGGATTGAATTTGCCACAGACATCAACAGCGTGATGTATGCATATATTGACCGTAAGAAAAAATTACCGCTGACAACATTGCTCAGAGCCATTGGTTATGAAAAGGACAAGGATATCCTTGAGATTTTTGATTTGGCAGAAGAAATAAAAGTAACAAAAACCACCATCAAAAAAGCCATCGGCAAAAAACTTGCTGCCCGTGTACTAAATACCTGGCACGAGGATTTTGTAGATGAGGACACAGGTGAAGTGGTGTCAGTGGAAAGAAACGAAATCATCCTTGACCGTGAAACCATAATTGAAAAAGACCACTTGGATCAAATTTTGGATTCGGGTGTGAAATCAATCTTAGTACACAAAGAGGACAACAAGACTTCTGATTACTCCATTATTCACAACACTCTTCAGAAAGATCCTACCAACACCCAAAAGGAAGCGGTGGAATACATATACAGACAGCTGAGAAATGCTGAACCACCTGATGAGGAAACCGCAAGAGGAATCATAGACAAACTCTTTTTCTCAGAACAACGATACTCGCTGGGTGAGGTAGGTAGATACAGATTGAACAAAAAACTTTCTCTCGACATATCTGAGGACATTCAAATCCTGACAAGAGAAGATATCATTTCAATCATCAAATACCTGATTGAATTGATCAATTCAAAGGCAGAAGTCGATGATATCGACCACTTGTCCAATCGTCGTGTCAGAACAGTAGGTGAACAGATGGCTGCTCAATTTGGTGTCGGATTGGCAAGAATGGCAAGAACCATTCGCGAAAGAATGAATGTTCGTGACAATGAGGTGTTTACGCCCATTGATTTGATCAATGCAAAAACACTTTCTTCGGTCATCAACTCATTCTTTGGTACCAATCAGCTTTCACAGTTCATGGACCAAACCAATCCACTTTCTGAAATTACACACAAAAGAAGATTGTCAGCATTGGGCCCCGGTGGTTTGTCAAGAGAGAGAGCAGGGTTTGAAGTTCGAGATGTGCATTATACACACTACGGAAGACTCTGTCCGATTGAAACCCCTGAAGGACCAAACATCGGTTTGATTTCTTCACTCTGTGTATTTGCAAAAGTGAACAACTTAGGATTCATTGAAACACCCTACAGAAAAGTTGAGAATGGCAAAGTCGATCTGACTGCCGAACCGATTTATCTGTCTGCCGAAGAAGAGGAGGAAATGACCATTGCGCAAGCCAATGCACCTATCGATTCCAAAGGGAAATTTATAAGCGACAGGATTACTGCCAGAGAAGACGGGGATTTTCCCGTAGTCTCTCCAGAAGAAGTCCAACTGATGGACATTGCACCCAACCAGATTGCATCCATCTCGGCTTCGCTGATACCGTTTCTGGAACACGATGACGCCAACCGTGCACTGATGGGCTCAAACATGATGCGTCAGGCAGTTCCTTTGTTGAAACCTCAGGCACCAATTGTTGGTACCGGACTTGAAAAACAAGTGGCCACCGATTCCCGTATTCTTATCAATGCGGACAGAAGTGGTACTGTTACTTATGTGGACGCAGACAAAATTTCTATCAAATACGACAGGAGTGAAGATGAGGAAATCGTAAGCTTTGACCCTGCTGAGAAAGATTATCATCTGACCAAGTTTAGAAAAACCAATCAGGGCACCACCATTACCTTGAAACCCATCGTACATGAAGGCGACAGAGTACACAAGGGACAAGTGCTTTGTGAAGGTTATGCGACTGAAAACGGTGAGCTGGCACTCGGAAGAAACCTACTTGTGGCGTTTATGCCGTGGAAAGGTTACAACTTTGAGGATGCAATTGTTATCAGTGAAAAGGTAGTACGAGAAGACTGGTTTACTTCCATCCATGTAGATGAATATTCACTAGAAGTAAGAGATACCAAACTCGGTATGGAGGAATTGACTGCAGATATTCCAAATGTCTCAGAAGAAGCCACCAAAGATCTGGACGAAAACGGTATGATCAGAATTGGTGCCGAAGTTAAACCCGGTGATATTCTCATTGGTAAGATTACGCCAAAAGGAGAGTCCGATCCAACGCCTGAAGAAAAACTGCTGAGAGCAATTTTCGGTGACAAAGCCGGTGATGTGAAAGATGCTTCGCTCAAAGCCTCGCCTTCCCTCCACGGAGTAGTCATTGACAAAAAGCTTTTCTCAAGAAGCATCAAAGACAAACGCAGAAGAACACAGGACAAAGCAATCATTGATAGCATTGACGCTGATTTCCAGAAGAGATTCGATGAACTCAGAGAAACCTTGCTCAATAAATTGTTTACTTTGTTGGACGGCAAAACTTCGCAGGGCGTGTACAATGACCTGAATGAAGAAGTCATCAAGAAAGGAACCAAATACACCAAAAAGGTTCTTGCATCCGTTGAGGATTACCTGAATCTCACAGGTTCAGAAAGTGTGTGGGTTGTGGACGAAGTGAGAAACGACCAAGTCAAACAATTGCTTCACAATTTCAAAATAAAATACAACGACCTGCATGGCACACTCAACCGCGAAGTATTTACGGTTTCTGTGGGAGACGAACTTCCATCAGGAATTGTGAAACTGGCCAAAATCTATATCGCCAAAAAACGAAAATTGAAAGTAGGTGATAAGATGGCTGGCCGTCACGGAAACAAAGGCATCGTTTCCAGAATCGTAAGAGACGAAGACATGCCTTTCCTTGAAGACGGTACACCGGTTGACATCGTGCTGAATCCGCTGGGAGTACCCTCGCGGATGAACATCGGACAGATTTATGAAACCGTACTAGGTTGGGCCGGTATAAAACTGGGTGAAACCTATGCTACTCCTATCTTTGATGGTGCAGAAATCGAACCTATCAACGAGCTTATCGAAAAAGCAGGATTGCCAAAATACGGAACCACCTATCTCTATGACGGTGGAACCGGAGAAAGATTTGCGCAGAAAGCTACTGTCGGTATGATTTATATGCTTAAGCTTGGCCACCTGGTGGACGACAAAATGCACTCGAGATCCATCGGACCCTACTCACTGATTACTCAACAACCATTGGGCGGAAAAGCTCAATTCGGAGGTCAGCGTTTTGGAGAAATGGAAGTGTGGGCACTGGAAGCATTTGGTGCAGCCAATATTCTCAGAGAAATTCTGACAGTGAAATCAGATGACGTAATCGGAAGGGCCAAAACATACGAATCAATCGTAAAAGGAGACCCCATGCCTGAACCCGGTATCCCGGAATCGTTCAATGTACTGTTGCACGAATTACAAGGTCTTGGATTAGACATAACTTTAGAAGAATAAATTTAATCGTTTCTGGTCTGTGCCTCAATAATCAATTTGAAAGCTGAAACCCGAAACCCGAAACAGAATTTAATATGTCAACAAAAAATATTAGCAGTAGATTTTCAAAAATCCGAATCGGACTGGCTTCCCCAGAATCCATCCTCCAGCAATCAAGAGGAGAAGTCCTGAAACCGGAAACCATAAATTACCGAACCCATAAACCCGAAAGAGACGGTTTGTTTTGCGAAAGAATATTCGGCCCCGTCAAAGATTACGAATGTGCCTGTGGGAAATACAAACGAATCCGTTATAAAGGAATTGTCTGTGACCGTTGTGGGGTGGAAGTAACTGAAAAGAAAGTCAGAAGAGAGCGAATCGGACACATCAATCTCGTGGTGCCGGTGGCGCACATCTGGTACTTCCGTTCACTCCCTAACAAAATTGGTTATGTGCTCGGACTTCCTTCCAAAAAGCTGGATATGATTATCTATTATGAAAGATATGTGGTTATTCAGCCCGGTATTGCCAAAGCACCCGAAGGAGGAGAACTCGAACAACTCGACTTCCTGACTGAGGAAGAATATCTGGATGTACTGGACACCCTACCGGCTGACAACCAGTATCTGGAAGATACCGATCCAAACAAATTTATCGCAAAAATGGGTGCCGAAGCACTGGAAGACTTGCTGAAGAGAATCAATTTGGATGATTTGTCATATGAACTCAGACACAAAGCACACAACGAAACTTCCAAACAAAGAAGAACCGAAGCACTCAAAAGACTACAGGTGGTTGAAGCTCTTAGAGAATCCAACATTCACCATGTGAACCGTCCCGAATGGATGGTCATGCGTGTGGTCCCGGTAATCCCCCCAGAACTCAGACCATTGGTTCCGCTCGACGGAGGACGATTTGCCACTTCTGACCTCAACGACTTGTACAGAAGAGTAATTATCAGAAACAACCGTCTGAAACGACTGATGGAGATCAAAGCTCCCGAAGTGATTTTGAGAAACGAAAAAAGAATGTTGCAAGAATCTGTAGATTCACTGTTCGACAACACCCGGAAGGCTTCTGCTGTTAAAGCAGACGGAAACCGCGCACTCAAATCACTTTCTGATTCACTCAAAGGAAAACAAGGCCGTTTCCGCCAAAACCTATTGGGGAAAAGAGTGGACTACTCAGCAAGGTCAGTTATTGTTGTAGGACCTAGCCTGAAATTGTACGAATGTGGTTTGCCAAAAGACATGGCCGCAGAATTGTACAAACCATTCATTGTCAGAAAACTTATTGAAAGAGGAATCGTAAAAACCGTAAAATCAGCCAAAAAAATCATCGACAAAAAAGAACCGGTGGTTTATGACATTCTTGAGAATGTACTGAAAGGACACCCTGTACTCCTCAATCGTGCACCAACTCTGCACCGGTTGGGTATTCAAGCCTTCCAACCAAAACTGATTGAAGGCAAGGCCATTCAGCTACACCCTCTGGTTTGTACTGCCTTCAACGCTGACTTTGACGGTGACCAAATGGCCGTTCACCTGCCATTGGGATCTGAAGCCATTCTGGAAGCACAACTGCTCATGCTGGCTTCACAGAACATTCTGAACCCGGCCAACGGCTCTCCAATCGCAGTCCCTTCACAAGACATGGTACTGGGCTTGTACTATATGACCAAAGCAAGAAAAGGAGCCAAAGGAGAAGGCATTGTATTCTACTCCGCTGAGGAAGTTGAAATTGCATACAACGAAAAAAGCGTTGAACTGAATGCCATTATCAAAGTCAAAACCAGAGTCAGAGAAGGCGAAGAATTGGTAGATTCACTGGTCGAAACCACAGTCGGAAGAGTCTTGTTCAATCAGATCGTTCCAGAACAGGTAGGTTTTGTCAATGAAGTCCTTACCAAAAAATCGCTTCGTTCAATCATCAGCAGAATACTCGCATTGACCGATTTCCCGACCACAGCAGCCTTCCTCGACAAAATGAAAGACCTCGGATACAAGAGCGCATTCGAAGGAGGACTGTCGTTTAGCCTGGGTGATATCCTGATTCCTGATGAGAAAAAGGATTTGATTAATAATGCGATTGAACAGGTGGAAAATATCAAAGCCAATTACAATCTTGGATTGATTACCAACAACGAAAGATACAACCAGGTGATTGATGTTTGGACCAATACCAATGCGACATTGACCGAAATGGTGATGAGAAGAATGACTGAAGATGACGAAGGTTTCAATTCGGTTTATATGATGCTTGATTCAGGAGCGAGAGGTTCAAAAGAACAGATTCGACAGCTGGCAGGTATGCGTGGACTGATGGCCAAACCTCAGAAAGCAGGATCAAGCGGAGGTGAGATTATTGAAAACCCAATTATATCTAACTTCCGAGAAGGATTGTCCATTCTGGAATACTTTATTTCTACCCACGGTGCCCGTAAAGGGCTGGCCGATACCGCCCTGAAAACTGCTGACGCGGGTTATCTGACCCGACGACTGGTGGATGTGGCCCAGGATGTTATCATTACCGAAAAAGACTGCGGCACACTCAGGGGTATAGAAATTTCTGCACTGAAAAAGAACGAGGAAATCATTGAGCCGCTGGGTTCCAGAATCCTGGGAAGAACCTCGCTGCATGATGTTTATGATGCGGACAGCGGAGAATTGCTTGTCTCTGCTGATACGGTCATCACCGAAGAAATTGCAGAAGCAATCGAAAAATCAGGCGTGGAAACCATCGAAGTAAGATCACCACTGACCTGTGAATCCAAATCAGGTATTTGTTCATCCTGCTACGGCCGAAACTTAGCGACCGGCAAACTTGTCCAAAAAGGAGAAGCAGTGGGTGTGGTGGCTGCACAGTCCATCGGTGAACCTGGTACACAGCTGACACTCCGTACCTTCCATGTGGGAGGTGTGGCCGGAGGCGTTTCAGAACAATCCAATTTGGTGGCCAAAGCCAACGGAAAAGTGGAGTTTGAAGACCTCAGAACGGTAAAAGGAGAAGACGAAGCCGGAAATCCTGCAGATGTAGTCGTGTCCCGTACAACCGAAATGAAACTGATAGACGCAGATGGAAATGTGAGAATGACCAATAATATTTCCTATGGTTCAGTTCTCAAAATCAAAGAAGGACAAAAAGTTACCAAAGGTGATGTCATCGCCAGTTGGGATCCTTACAATGGTGTAATCATTGCTGAATCTGCCGGTAAGGTGGTGTTTGAAAACATTGAACAAGGCTCTACCTTCCAGCTTGAAATCGATGAACAGACCGGATTCCAAGAAAAAGTTATTTCAGAGTCCAGAAATAAAAAACTGATTCCGACGCTGAAAGTGCAAATTTCAGGTGGAGAGGAAAGATCCTACAACCTGCCGGTGGGGGCTCACCTGATTGTGAATGACGGTGAGAAAATCAAAGCCGGAAAAGTGTTGGTGAAAATCCCAAGAAAATCTGCCAAAGCAGGCGATATCACCGGAGGTCTCCCAAGAGTTACCGAGTTGTTCGAAGCTCGTAATCCTTCTAATCCGGCGGTTGTTGCTGAAGTGGACGGAGTGGTTTCATTCGGTAAAATCAAAAGAGGCAACCGCGAAATCGAAGTTGAGTCCAAAACAGGAGAGAAATTTAAATATCTGGTTAAATTGTCCAATCAGATTCTGGTGCAGGAAAACGACTATGTGCGTGCCGGAATGCCATTGTCTGACGGAGCAACCACTCCAGAGGACATCCTGAGAATCAAAGGACCTACCGCGGTACAGGAATACCTGGTCAATGAAATCCAGGATGTATATCGTTTGCAGGGAGTGAAAATTGACGACAAACACTTTGAAATCATCGTTCGTCAAATGATGAGAAAAGTAAGAATCGTTGATTCAGGAGATACCCGTTTCCTTGAAGACAGCCTTGAACACAAGGATGATTTCATGGATGAAAACGACAGAATCTTTGGCATGAAAGTCGTAGAAGACGCCGGTGACAGTACCAATCTGAAACCCGGTCAAATCATTACTGCCAGAGAACTGAGAGACGAGAATTCAATTCTTAAACGCGAAGACAAAAAGACTGTTTCTGCCAGAGAGGCCATACCGGCAACCGCCGAGCCTGTACTGCAGGGAATCACAAGAGCTTCGTTGCAGACCAAGTCGTTCATGTCGGCTGCATCCTTCCAAGAAACTACCAAGGTGCTCAATGAAGCCGCCATAGCAGGTAAGGAAGACGAACTGAACGGTCTGAAAGAAAATGTAATTGTAGGACACCTGATTCCCGCAGGAACCGGCCTGAAAGAATACCAAAACATCATTGTCGGCTCACAAAAGGAATACGAGGAATTAATAAGTGAAAAAACTGTAATCTGATGGCAGAAAAACAACAAAACATCAATATTGAAATCAATGATCAGACCGAAGCAACTTTTTCAAATCTTGCATTGATCAATCATTCACCCACAGAATTTGTGCTCGATTTCATTCAGCTGATGCCCGGTTTGCCCAAGGGAAAAGTGAAGTCAAGAATCGTCCTGACTCCACAACACGCCAAAAAACTGGCAGCTGCACTGGCCGAAAATGTTAGCCGTTACGAAAAACAATACGGAAGCATCAAGGACAACCAGTCTCCACAAATGCCAATGAGTTTTGGGCCTCCCGGTGAAGCTTGAAATCATATGAGCCAATAGAAAACAGACCCTGAATTAATTTTCAGGGTCTTTTTTGTGGCAAATATTTGGGCAAGTAAAGGATGTCAATAAATGAAGTAAAAGGCATCAAAGTGAAAATTTGATTTTGAACAAAATCTGACGAGGCCTTAATAAATAGTTGGTTTCCACATAACTATACGAACCAACACTCATGGTTCTGTAATTTTTTGTATTGAAAATATTGCTCCATTCCAATTCCAAATCTATTTTTTTCTTTTTCAAACTGAATCGATATACAACATCTGAAAATAAATTTTCAGCCTTTTCCAAAAATAGGTTGTTTTTGATTATTTCGGTATTTACGGCAATATAATGACCGGCCTTTGGAAAAAAATTCAGATTCAGGAAATGGCTTTGCCTACTTATGGTTTGATAGCTGTTTTTCTGAATTTGAATCTTTGAAAATGACCAGTTTGAATCATATTCTGCACTGAACCAATCCGTAAAATCCTTTGCTATTTTTCCGCCAAAACCCCAATTCTGGTTTCTTATGTCTGAGTTTTCTTGGTTCAGGATTTGTTCTGAATTTTGAATCCCGTAATTTCCTCTGAGGGTAACATTGGTTTTTATTTTTCTGAAATAGTTGCCCAGCTGGGTTGAAATACTGTGGGTGTTTTTGAAGTTGTCTATTTCCAAAGCTTCTATTGTAATGGCACCAATGTTTGATATTTGAGTTTGATAAAGTAAATTATGTTTGGTTTTTGAATTTGAATAATTCAAAGTCCAAAACAATGATTTTGGAGGATTTCGATAAGATATTCCGGCTGAAATTGTTTGGACCAACGATTCGGGCAATGGGGTGTCTATCCGTTGGATGTTTCTATAATTACGAAGAATGTAACCATAGTGCAATTGATTGATGGAACCAAAACTATTGTTAATGCCGGCGGACAATCTGATTTTCCATAAGGGTGTTGCCTCATAACCAATTGAAAATCCCGGCTCAAAGTTCAGCCGATTCAAATTTTCATTTTTTTGTTTTGATGGGTCATTTATCTTATAAAAATTCAAATTCACTGGAGTTGCCAACTCAAGACTCCATTTGCCTTTTTTGAATTGGGTGCGCATACCCAAATAGATTTTTGACCTGTTCCAGTTCAGCTCATTGTTGAACTCATTGGATAAATATTGATTTTCTGAAGTATTAAGCTGGGTGTTCAGGTTTTGATTTTCATATTGAAATCCAATGGTCGGAAAAAAACTAAACCATTTCCAACCTTTTGTGAATCCAATTGAGTTATGGGTATAAAAGCTTTTCAATTCTACTTCTTGAGTCACTTTGTCATAGGAAACACCATGGTTGAGTAAATCTTGAAATTGTCCAGGGCGTATAGCCAGAATTTGTGGCGTGTGATTCAAACCAACATAAGATTTGATTGTCAACAACTGTTTTCCAATCGGGAAAATGGTCTTTAGATGATTTGAAAAATTAAAAAATCTGTTGCTCAAATTCTGATTAAGAGGGGTCTGATTGGTTTCTGTTTTTCCTCGTTGACCATCCCAAAATCCTTGAAACTGAATACTGTTTTTGAGATAATTTCGCTTTGTGTTTTTATGAAGGCTAAGGTTGGTCTCCAATGAGTTGAAATAGAGTTGGTTGTATTGTTTCTCAAACAAAGAAATCGTATCGGTTAGGGTGTGAAAAACTGTGGTTGCAATTCCTCTTCGTTGTTGGTAATCATTCAAATAAGATACATTCAATCGAAGTTCATAATCCTTTTTCAAAGGAAAAAGAAAATTGCTTGATAACAAATGAATGTTATTGTCCAACCATCTTTTTCTTGAAAAATTTGAGGGTGAATTCAAACTTTGGATTTGGAGCCATTCCTGTTTTTCAGAATTGTTTTCAAACTGTTCCAAAAGTTCTTCAATTGTGAGTGTTTTTAACTGTTTAGCCACATCATTTCCCGTATTATTGGACTGATAGGAAACCAGCATTTGTTGGTTTTTATTCAGTATCATCGGTGTCAAATTGGTGTGCCACAACAATGGCGAAAAACCTGACCCCAACTCTGCTTGACCGGTAAAAGTATAGGTGTTTTTGAGTTTGATATTGAGTGCAGCTTTATTTGAAAACTGAATGCTGTCCAGTATTTTTATAGGTTGATGATTTTCAAGAATTTGAACCATATCTACATCTTTGTGGGGTAAATTCTTGTTGGCAAGGTCATATTTTCCTCCCAACAGATCCATTCCTTCGATATAATATTTGTTGATGGGCTCACCCTGGTAGTATACCATTCCATTTTCCGAAACCACTATTCCAGGCAGCCTTTTCAGCACATCTGCTATGCTTCGATCTTGTTCTTTTGCAAATGAATCTACTGAATAATTGATGGTATCACCTCTTTTGGTTATGGGAGGTCCCTGGATGTTGATTTCTTTCAGTTCTACTGTTTCTTTCCAAAGTTGAAAATTTTGGGTTTGAGTTTGGTTGAGAATCGTTTTCTCAATGCTCCCAAAATTAATATTTCTAACCTCAATGACTAATTTTTCTTCAGAAGATTCTGAAATTTGAATTTTATAAAATCCTTTGCCATCCGTAATTGAGTACGCAATAATTGGGTCAGAACCTTCCTTTTTGACCAGAACACTTGCGCCTGAAATCGGCTGATTCTCTTCATCAATGACCCAGCCACTCAGAACGACTTGACCAAAAACAATATTGCCAATAAACAGCACTATGCCGATTGCGAATAACTTCAATCCGGTTTTATTTCTATAAAATTATTGAACATTTTATATCTTTCTCTGGTGTGTTTTTTCATTTCCGGCGACATACGGGAACCAAAACTTTCCAAAGTGGGTATGGGATTGTTATAAAAATCTTTTCTCATGGTATAAAAATCCTTAAAACTCGTTTGGACAAGTTTTTTTGGATGATACTCCATGATTAAATCATTGTATCTTGCCGCTTGGGTGAGTGTAAACACATAAGATTCTGTGTCATCATACAATTTGACAATCAAACCCGGCAATCCTTTGAATTTATAGGGTCCTTCGGGAATCAAAATTTCATCTGTGTACCAAGCAGTATAATTCCTGCCTGCGTAGTTTGTGGTTGCTTTTCTGCATTTCAAATTGCTGATGGTCAGGGTGTCATTTTGTATTTTCCAATCAAAATTCAAGTTTTCTTTGTATTCATACAGTACAATCATGATTTCATCAATTGTCCTGACCGTCTCGTTATTTAAATTTTTAAAAACCCTAAAATCAAAATAAGTCCTTGGATAATTGGAAACATTTGCCATGGCTTCCATTTTTGAAATCGAGCCGCTTCTTACCAATATTTCTATTGAATCTCTTTTTAATTTGTTTTCACTAACAAAATAAGAGCTCTTTTGATTGTGGTCATAAAAAAGAACCATGTTTTCACTCAAATCAAATGCAGATGAAATGGAATCCAATCGCGCATCCAAACTATAAACAAATTTATAGTTCTGAGTATAAGAAAAAATGCTGACCCATATAAACAATAATGAAAACAAAATTTTCATTTCATTGACTTTTAATTCTATATCAGTGACTAATAATTACAATGGAGCAAAGGGACACAACTTATTTTCTTGCTTTTCTATATAAGCCATCAAATCCCAAAAATCACCTTCAAATCACATATTTCCTCGGTTTTCCCACAAGAATAAGTCACTGTAAAACAATTGTCATCGTTTAAAATAACTTGATGCTTGATTTGTTTACTTTCCTTAACTGAATTTTCAATTTTTGATTTTTCATTGTTTGCAAAACATAAACCTGTCATTAGAAGAAAAAAAATAAAAATAAAATTTCTCATAATTCATTGATATTAAAAATTAAACAAAGCTATTGCCAGCTGAGATATAAAAAAATGATTAAAGTATAATCTTTCTAAAAGTGCCATGGAAGCTTGATTTTTGCTAATTGATTTCTCAAAGTTCCCAATTGTTCAGTACAGAAATATAATCGTGTGCCGTCATATCGTACTGAATCGGGACCACCGAAATATATCCTTCCTCCAAAGCCCGCTCATCGGTATCGTCGCCGCTGTCTAAATTCACAAATTTGCCGGTCAACCAATAATAGGTTTTTCCACGCGGACTGCTTCTTTTGTCATAGTCTTCCTGCCAAATCGCTTTTGCTTGCCGACAAACCTTGATTCCCTTCAATTCATTTTCAGAAAGTTTGGGAATATTCACATTCAACACCATTCCCTTTTTCATTTTCTTTTCCAAGGATTGACTGACGATTCTTTGAATGTATTTTTTAGCAGCGAAAAAATCTGCATGATAAGAAAAATCGCAAAGCGAAAAACCAATCGCCGGGATGCCATCCACACCGGCTTCGACCGCAGCTGACATGGTGCCCGAATAAATCACATTGATGGAAGAGTTGGAACCGTGGTTGATGCCCGAAACACAAATGTCGGGTCTTCTCGGCAAAATTCGGTTGACAGCCAGTTTCACACAGTCCACCGGGGTGCCCGAACAAGCCCATTCTCGATCGGATTGAGGACCGTCATCTAATTTCACTTTTTCGCAAAACAAAGTTGAATCCACTGTAATGGCGTGTCCCATTCCGCTTTGTGGACTGTCCGGTGCCACAACGAATACCTCACCGATTTCATTCATCATTTTAATGAGTGCTCGCAAACCGGGGGCTGTAATTCCGTCATCATTCGTAACCAGAATTAATGGTTTATTGTTTGAATTCATTTATATTTGAAAGTTTTATGGCCAAATGTAGTCAGACTGTTTTTTGGCTCTATATTTGTAATTATTTTTGACCAATATAAGGATATTTTATGCTGATAAAGAGAACTTTTGTAATACTTTCATTTCTGTCGATGTGTTTCATGGCCTTTTGTTTCTGTACGCCAGGGAACCCCAACGATGATACCAAAATCAAAAACATTATTAGAAATGTGAAGAACTCACTTACCTATATGCATTACAGACCTCAGATTATCAATGATAATTTTTCTGAACAGGTCTTCAAAGCATACTTAGAAAGAATAGACCCCAATAAAAGATATTTGCTCCAAACAGATTACGAGTGGTTCAAAAGAGACATACATCATTTGGATGATTATTTCAACAACCAAGATTTGACTTTTTTTAATGCCACCATTGACACATTGTTTCAACGGTTTCAAGAAGCCAAGGTGTATTCTGAAGAAATTCTACAGCAGCCATTCGATTTTTCTGTGGATGAAGATTTTCTGATTGGTGATGGCATACTCAGCTACGCAAAAAACAAAGATCAGGCAAAAGATTACTGGAGAAGATACCTGAAATACAACGCACTCAGCGAATTAATCAGACTGCAAGAGGATACTGTCAAAATGGATTTGCCATTTGAGCAACTCGAAAAAGAAGCAAGAGAGAAAGTATCAGAAAACATTGCCGACTTCTTCAGAATCCAATCCCATTACAAAAAGGAAAAATTCCTCGGCTATTACATCAATTCATTTACAGAAAGATACGACCCACATACCAATTATTTCTCACCTCAGGACAAAGACAGATTCGATGTTAATATCTCAGGTCAATTGGAAGGCATTGGTGCGTTGTTGCAGGACAAAAGAGGTTATGCCACCATCATGGAACTTGTCATCGGAGGACCCGCATGGAAAGACGGTCAGCTTGAAGTCGGCGACCAAATTGTATCTGTGAAACAAAAAGGAGAAGAATCAGTCAGTATTGTCGGAATGATTCTGGACGATGCCATCAGTCTAATTCGAGGCAAGAAAGGAACCGAAGTCACCCTTACAGTCAAGAAAAAGGACGGTTCTCTGAAAGACATTAAATTAATCAGGGATGTGATTGAACAAGAGGAAGTTTTTGCAAGAAGTGCAATCATAAATGACAACGGAGACAAATTCGGTATCATTTATCTGCCCGAGTTCTATACCAATTTTAATGACAAAAACGGACGGGATCCTTCAGACGATATTATCAAAGAAATTGAAGGACTCAAACAGGAAAATATCAAAGGATTGATTTTTGATATGAGATTCAACGGCGGAGGCTCATTGGACGAAGCAATACAGATTGCAGGCCTCTTTATACCCAAAGGCCCCATCGTACAAGTCAGACGAAGCGACGGACACTTGAGGGTTTATGAAGACAACGATTCGTCCGTTCATTATGACGGCCCCATGGTGATTATGGTCAATGAAGCATCGGCTTCGGCCTCTGAAATTCTTGCTGCAGCCATGCAGGATTACAAAAGAGCAGTGATTGTGGGCAGCCATAAAACATTTGGCAAAGGAACCGTTCAGACTTTTATTCCGCTCGATCAAAGAAGCAACTCAGACGACATGGGTTCACTCAAACTTACCATTCAGAAATTCTATAGGGTCAATGGTGGCTCAACACAGCTGAAAGGAGTTACTCCAGACATCATTTTGCCCAATATACTCACCTATTCTGACATCAGCGAATCCAGTTCTGAGGATGCACTGCCATGGGATCAAATCAAAGCAGTGAAATTCAATGCATGGGAACCTACTTTTGATTTAAATAAAGTAGTCGAAAATAGCCGGAAGAGAGTCAAAGACAATGCCTACCTTAGGTTGATTGATGAAGCTGCTCGCTATTACAAAGACCTGGACACCATCGATAGGATTTCACTCAATCTCGACAAATACAAAGCCGAAAGAGAAAAAAGACAAGACGAATCACAAAAATATGATTCACTCAGCGTGTACAAATCAAGGCTCAAAGTCGAATCACCCAAATGGGAGTTGCCCCGATTCGAACAAGACACCATTCTAAGAGAAAGAAGGAAATCATGGCACAAGAATATTGAAAAGGACTTTTATGTAGAAGAATCCGTTAATGTACTCAAAGATATTTCTTAAAATGCAATGGAAAAATCACCGGGTTCTTTTGAAAGAAATGCGCTCAGAAAAATAACGAAAAACCCTTTGGGCATTGCTTCCTTTCTGCTGATTCTTATGGCTGCGCTGATCAGCGTATTTGCATACGGACTCTCCTCTGACAATGTGAAAGATGCCAATCAGCAGAATCTGGTTCTGGCACACAAACCGATGGGTTATACCCAACTTTTGCTCGAAGTCCCATTGGCAAATTACAACCCAAAAAATTCTGTCAAAGATTTCTTCCTCGGCAAAGAAGTGGAAACCGAACAAATCGCAATCGAATCTTTCGAAATTACAGGCGACTCCGTCCGTTATGTACCCTATCTCGGAGACGGGCTGAAGGGAGAAATCACTGCTTTGCCGATGACGGAATGGACAGACAAAGCAGTGTCAAAGAAACAACTTGAAGAAAAATTCATCTATGAAAAGAAATTCAAGTTTGGAACCGATAATTACGGTCGTGACTTTTATTCGCGACTCATCATAGGTACCCGGATTTCATTTCTCATTGGTTTTATTGCGGTATTTATTTCACTTCTGGTGGGCATTCCGATAGGTGCAATCGGCGGTTATTACCGAGGCCGCGCAGACGATTTTATTATGTGGCTGATCAATGTGGTCTGGTCCATACCCACTTTGCTGTTGGTCATTGCCATTACTCTGGCTTTGGGCAAAGGATTCTGGCAAATCTTCGTGGCGGTCGGCCTAACGATGTGGGTTGAAGTCGCCAGAGTCGTACGAGGACAATTCATCAGCTACAGAGAAAAAGAATTCGTGGAAGCCGCAAAGGCAATGGGATTTGGTGACGCAAGGATTATTTTCAAAGAAATATTACCCAATATTCTGGCGCCAGTCATCGTGATTTCTGCTGCCAATTTTGCTGCAGCCATACTTGTTGAAAGCGGATTGAGTTTTCTGGGAATCGGCGCGCAACCACCTACTCCCTCATGGGGAAATCTCATCAAAGAGAATTATTCCCACATCATACTTGGAGATGCACATCTCGCCCTGTTACCAGGTATTGCCATCATGCTACTGGTCCTTGCATTCAATGTTTTTGGAAATGTACTCAGGGATTCGTTCGATGTCAAATGAAACCAAATATGTTACTTTTTGCTTTAAAATCTGTTAAATCTTCTAAAGTATGACTTTTGTCATCTGAAATATGTGGGTAAGAACTAACTTTGCCGAATTAGGATTTATGTTTAATATTTAATTAAAAAGTGAAAAAAATGAAAAAAATTTCTATTTTGCTAACAGGGCTTTTGTTTTCTGTGACATTTGCACAGCAAGAAATTACTGTCGTTGCAGAATTTCCACAGACACCTGTAGCTAACTTTTCTCCAAATGAAGTTATCATTGCTCAGTTGGATACAGGCACCTCAGGAATTGTGTCTGGAATGGATGTAAATGGACAGTATGCAGCAAGTGCTGATGATTTTGATTTGACATACCCTGCTACCAAAATTACAAAGCTTGAAGCTTATGGGTTTAATAACTCACTTGACCTTCAGAACAATTTGCTGGGCGTAAACTTTTACCTGATTGCTGATGATGACTGGATTCCTTTAGGTTCAGACCCGGCAACCGACAGCCTTTTTAAATTTGAGATGTATGTGGGTGATACAGGTTTCTATTTTGATGAAGCTACGTATACATTCACTCTGGATCTGGTTGAAGCCGGTTATGATGTTGTATTGCCAAGTGGTAAATTTTGGCTTTCTGTAGTTCCTGTGACTACTTTGGCTGACATTACCGAAGGTTCTACAAGATGGAACTGGTACCAATCATTGTCTGCCAACGGTGTAGAAGGTCACTTAATTGACCCAAGCAATTTGTTCGGAGCCGGTGCTACTGTTTGGACACCACTTAGCTTCCTGCTTGACTGGACTGACCTGGATTTGGGTATGTACATCGAAGGTGAAGAAACCACCATGGGTGTTTCTGACATTAACAATGTTTCATTTTCGGTTTATCCAAACCCTGCAACTAACTTTGTGAAAGTAAACATAAATAACGCAGAAGTAAAACAAATGACTGTTGTTGACATGACAGGTAAAATAGTTGCTTCTTCTAAAGATGCTTCTGTAAGAGTCTCTGAACTTCCTGCAGGCGTTTATGTAGTTAGCGTACTGGATTCCAAAGGAAATGTTCACACTTCAAAAATTGTGAAAAAATAAATTACTTCATAATATTTGCATTAAAAGCCGGTTTATAAAGTAAACCGGCTTTTTGTTTTATAAATATTTGTCAGTATCAAACTGCAATTATTCATTCAAATTGTTGAAATTAGCGTAAATAAATTAATCTCCCGTAAAATGAACCGTAGAAAATTCATCAGCAAGTCAGCACTCTCAAGCCTCGGTTTGGCCATTGGAACATCGGTTTTGGCCAATGTGACCAGAGATTCGAAATCTAACAAAAGACAATCCAATAATGTCAATTACCCGCTGGTCATCGCTACTTGGAATGTGCCCAACGCAGTAGCAAAAGCACGGGATGTGATTCTCGCCGGAGCACCTGCCATTGATGCAGTGGAACAAGGATGCAATGTCGAAGAAGAAGACCCATCCAATTCCTCGGTTGGATATGGTGGATTGCCCGATCGGGACGGTCATGTATCACTGGACGCCTGTATCATGGACGACAAAGGAAATTATGGTGCAGTGGTTTTTCTGGAGGAAATTGTAAATGCAATTTCAGTAGCAAGAAAAGTGATGGAAAAAACACCCCATGTCCTGTTGGCAGGTGAAGGAGCAAAACAGTTCGCAGAAGCTCAGGGATTCAAAAGACAAAACCTGTTGACCGAAGAGACAAAAAATGCTTGGAAGGATTGGTTGAAGAAATCGGAGTACAAACCAATCATTAATATTGAAAATCATGATACCATAGGGATGCTGGCCATGGATATTCGCGGAAATTTGTCGGGCGGATGCACCACCAGCGGGCTTGCCTACAAGATGCACGGTCGGGTAGGCGATTCGCCCATTATAGGTTCGGGTTTGTATGTGGACAACGAAATAGGGGCAGCCACCGCCACCGGAGTGGGTGAAGAAGTATTGAAAACCGTGGGCGCTTATCTGGTGGTAGAACTGATGCGGCAGGGAAAAACCCCCGAGCAAGCCTGTAAGGAAGCCATCGGCAGAATTATGAAAAAACAACCCGAGCGCAGAGATTTTCAGGTGGCTTATATCGCCGTCAACAAAAAAGGTGAAGTGGGTGCATTTTCAATTCACCCCGGATTCAGCTATACAATTTTTCAACAGGGTAAATTGAAAAACATAAAACCAGCCCATTGGTTTGATTAATAAGTTCAGCCCATCATCCGAAAACTTCATTCAGAATCTTTGCCAATCGCAAACCACCTTTGAGCAGTTGCTCCTCCAGCGTGGATACATATCGGTAATTGTAATCATACCATAGATTGTCGTCCTTTTTTGTATGAGCATAAATGTCTTCTGCTTTTTGATATGATTCAAACAACCAGTCTTCCAGATTCCCGTCGGATAAATTTTTGTTGATTTTTTTATCGTGAATATCCAATACTTTTGCGTATTCTGTATAACTATATTTCTGAAAATCAATCAGTTTACTGTCCCAAAGTGAGTGGATATTGGTCGTGTTTCTGAACCATTTTACTTCAATCTTATTTCCACCCAAATCTTCTTCACGACCGAGGTGCAACGGCTGATGAGCATCGCCGAGCAGGTGAATAAGAAAATACAAATTCTGTTGCTGTTTTTCTAAAGAGAGATTTTTTCGGTCTTTTAATTCATCGATGATAGTCAGCGTTCTTTTGTAAAGATGCACATCGGTTGAATGATTCAGTAAGCTATCAAAATTATCACGGTTCATTCCGGAGGGAATATTGAGGTAATGCCATGAATCCGCCATTTTCCATTCCGGGTCAGACTTGATGAAATCCGACCAATTGGCCCAATAAGCAAGCGATTGTTTTCCAATGATTTTTTGAAGCTGTCGCCTTGCCTTTGCCGACAGATGGTTTTGTGCGATTTCAGCTACCACACGGTGTCCGGTCGTCCCCCAAGCAGACAATTCACTCGAGATGATGAAAAGTCCGCAGAGCAATAATGTCTTGATTTTTTTCATGTCTAAATTTAGTAGCTAAAGCTATGAATTGTCAATAAATTTTCACTGATATATTCAATTAAATATTAATAAAATGATTGGGCAAAGTGAAGTTTTATGATTGGGTACAACTGTAGCACAAAAGAATTCAAAATCATTGTAAAAAAATGTTCTTCAGATTCTGATTGACCCTATGTTGGTGTCTTCTTGTGCATCAAACAAAGACGCTCATCATCATTCAAATCATTCATATTTGAAAGGCAAATCTGTTAAAACCAATTCAACTCAAATGAACGCTGTTGTCCAGTGAAAATGAATCAACAAGGTCAGAAGACAAAAGCGATGGATTAAGCATCCAATATTTTTTTCAGAATCATTTTTGTAATCAGATAAGTAGGTTTTACACCGGTCAATCCCAACCCACCGGAAGCCAATGTGCTGCCTGTCTCCAACGGATTGTCTGATGCGTAATATGCATACATCACCTTGACATCGGGTGAGATATAATGTCTGATTTTTGAAGCCACCTGTATTGCTTTTTGGTAATGCCCACCTTCCATCTCAAGCCCGATGGCCTTCCAGGATGAATCCCTGAAATACTCCAGTACATCTTTGTTTTGAAGCGAAGTACCCAGCACAGTAATCATAGGTCCTTCAAATACTCCAAGTCTGTTTCCCTTAAAATCTTCGGCTTTCAATTCATTTTCAAATACATAATTGTCAGTAGGACCTTCTATGATGTGTGCATTAGGAATCATGATGTCACCTTTTTTGCCAACCAGAATTCCGGCTTTCCCCATGATGGAAATGGAATTTATATTCATCAACGAGCTGTAATTCTTGGTCTCGTATGGTTTTAGTAATTCGTCCATGACCTCAAATGCCTGCTCTCCAAAGGCATAATCCATCACGATAAGAACATCTTCTTTTCTGGTTTTCAATGCGGAAAAGGCAGTATTCTTCAGATTGACTTTTTCCAAATCAATCAGTTGTACATCCATATTTGTCCCCGAAGTATCTTCCAGAAAAAACATTCCGTTTTTGGTTGCATATGAAAAGATCTCGTTCCTCATATTTTTGTTTTTGTCAGAAGAAAGTTCTTTGTACACATCAAACTCATTGACGCTGCTCGCATCTTTTTTGAGTGCATCAAAGGCATACAGCATATTCATCACTGAATGCATATTGGCACTAATGATGTGCAATGGACGATTGAGCAATCCCATATCGTGTAGCACTTTTTTGATGTTGTTTGCCCATTTTTCACCAATAATATGATGCCCGATTCTCTCTCTGAGTATGGGTGAAAAAGTGATTTCTCTTTTTTTGATTCCTTTCAAATCTTCCTGTGAACCGCGACCCATCCAGTAGATAATCCTGAAAAAACGATCCTTGTCCTCACTGCTGCTGAAGTATTTGTGTGCTGCTTCGGTCTCGTTGTAAGTGCGGCCCAGAATTGATGCCATCCGCATGATGGTCACATTTCTTTGCTTGGATGTCAGTTCAATGTTATTGAGCGCAATGTCCTCAATGCTCTGCCAATATTTGTTTATTTTCTGAGATTGTCCGTTGTAGGCCTTGGCTCTGATTTTATCGGATTCATTGTACAAAAATGTAAAATGGGTGAGCATGTCATAAATCTCTGAACGACCCCGTGTGACCTCAATATTCATCTGGTCATCGTCCACTCGGTAGCAGGTTCTCCGCCTTTTTTTAGGAATGATGGGTTTGAATTTATTGAAATCTACACCTTCGTTAGAAGTGAAATGTATGTAGGGTGTTTCCGTAATTCCGTCAGGCAAACGGTCGAGTACATAAATCAAACCTTTGAGTTCTACTTTTTCAGGGTCGGCCATCGAACCATAAATTTCAGGTTGCAACTGTAGCAAAAGTTTTTGCAATATCTTGCCGGTTTGTCCGGAAGGTTTGTAACTGCTAAGGTTCGACATATGCCGCATGCTGATATACAAACGGTCAATTTCTGAAGTTGAGGCCCTTGCTTTGGATATATTTCTTGGCATAAATTTCTATTTATTTTTGGTTCAATTTACGGTATTCGCTCTCAGCCATCATCAAATCATCATACCATTCCTGGCCGAATTTCCTGATCAGTGCATCCTTGACAAATCGAGCAACATTTACACCCAATTCTTTTCCCAGTACGCAAGCATCCGAACAGATGCTCCAAGAGTGATAATTCACTGCAGTGAATTTTTCATAGTGCTTAATTCTCACCGGATAAAGATGACAGGAAATTGGTTTTTTAAAATCGGTGGCGCCCTCCTCCCAAGCTTTTTCTATCCCGCATTTTGCAACTCCGTTTTTGTCGAAAATCACATAAGCACACTCCGCACCCTTTACCAGTGGGGTAGTCCATTCTCCATCAAAATCCCTCACATAACGGCCTTGCTGCTCAATGGCTTCAATGCCTTCCGGACGAAGATAAGGTTTTACAGATTCATAAATATCGTCGAGTACTGCCAGTTCATCCTCATCCAGTGGCGCTCCCGATTCACCTTCCACGCAGCAAATTCCCTTGCATTTGATGAGATTACAGACAAACTCTTCAGAAAAAATTTCTTCGGAAATCAAAGTATCGCCAATCTGAAACATATTGTTTAATATTTGGCAGACAAAGATAATGGTTTATTTGTTTACCGAATTTAGTTGAACTCTTTTTAACTGAATCTTTGCAACCGATTTCCTTTATGGAAAATAAAGTCAATCATTCATCTTTGTTTGATTAATTTTGCAGTCAAATGAAATTGCTAATAGACAAAATTGATTCTCCGAAGGATTTGCGACAGTTGAATAAGTCTGAATTACCCCATCTGTCACACGAAATCAGGGAATTTATCATAGAAGCACTCTCTGTTAAACCGGGGCATCTCGGTGCCGGTTTGGGAGTGGTTGAGTTGACAGTGGCCTTGCATTATCACTACCAAACCCCGGAAGATATTCTGATTTGGGATGTGGGACACCAGTGCTATCCACACAAAATTCTTACCGGTCGAAAAAATGATTTCGATACGCTCAGGCAGCTGAACGGCATTTCGGGTTTCCCTGTCAGAACCGAAAGCAGTTATGACGCCTTCGGAACAGGTCATTCTTCCACTTCTGTCTCAGCAATCACTGGCATGGCTGTGGCCGACCTGCTGCATTCTAAAAATAACAAACATATTGCTGTCATCGGAGACGCATCCATTGTTTCAGGTATGTCCATGGAGGCATTGAACCATTTGGGCAGCACCGGGTTGGATGTGATGATAGTACTCAACGATAATTCCATAGGCATTGACCCTTCGGTAGGCGCAATGAAAGAACATTTTTTTCAACTACATGAAGGTAAGCAGCATTCGGTTTTTGAGGATTTTGGAATTCACTACAAAGGAGTGGTGGACGGACATGATTTTGATGCCTTGTTCGATGCTCTTGATGAACTGGATCAGATTCACCGCCCGAAATTACTACACATCAAAACCATCAAAGGGAAAGGTTACCCGACCGCCGAAGCCAATCAGGTGAAATGGCATTCTCCCGGAATTTTTAATAAAGAAACCGGTGAAATCACAACAAAACCCGATTCGGGTTTAAGTTTTCAGCAACTTTTTGGTACTGCGGTGTGCAAACTGATGGCAGAAAACAAAAAGATGGCTGTCATTACTCCTGCCATGCTGAGCGGAAGCCATTTGACGGATGCTTATCAGAAGTTTCCGGACAGGGTCTTTGATGTCGGCATAGCAGAACAACACGCAGTGACTTTTTCGGCAGGTTTGGCAGCCCGTGGACTAATTCCTTATTGCACCCTTTATTCTACTTTTATGCAAAGGGCATACGACCAGCTAATTCACGATGTGGCTTTGCAACAATTGCCTGTGGTTTTCTGTATTGACCGTGCCGGTTTGGTGGGGACAGACGGGGCCACACACCACGGATATTTTGATACCGCATTTCTGAGGAGCATTCCTAATATGCTCGTTTCTGCTCCTATGGATGAAACAGATTTTCTGAATCTGCTTTATACGGCCCAATTTTCTGAGAAACCATTTTCGGTGCGTTTTCCAAGAGGCAATACCGGACTGAAATCGCTGCCTGTAATCAATTTTAATCAACTGACAGTTGGCAAAGCAGAAGTATTAAAAGAAGGCAAAGCAGCGGCGGTGTTGACATTTGGCACCATTGGGAAGAAAATCCAAAAAATTCTTTCTGGAAATGCTTTGAAAAACGAGCATCAGACAGAACGAATCGGCCATTATAAATTTCTGTTTTGTAAACCATTGGATACCGGTCTGCTCGACCAGATTTTTGAAAATTACGAAACCCTATTGACTTTTGAAGATGGAGTGATGAACGGTGGTTTTGGAGATGCAATTTTGCAGTATGCAGCCCAAAAGAATTACAAAGGCAAAATCATACAGAAAGCTTATCCTGACAGTTTTGTTCTGCATGCTTCCATTGAGGAATTGGAAAAACTTATCGGTCTGGATGAACAGTCAATTGTTCAATTGCTCAATTCGGTCTGATTATTTTTTGATGATTTTGGCCGATTGATAACCCAAATCGTAATGAAAATTCAAATAGTAAATGCCCGGTTTCTCAGGAACATTGAACTGATATTGTCTTTGACCCGCCTCAGTTATCGTTTCCCTTAGCAACTGACCGATTTTTCTCCCTGATTCATCAAAAAGCATGACTACAAGATGGTCATTTCTTTTGAAATCAATGCGTACATTTACAGTGTTTCCTACTACAGGATTAGGAAAAACCTGAATCGCTAAATCTTCACGGTCTTTGGTGGAAATGTCGTTGACTTTCAGATTGTCGGTGTATTTGTAGATAGAAACACCCGAGCAATAAGCAAGATTTCCGTTGAAGAACTGAAAACGGTTCAACGAATATCCAAAACCAGTATCAACCCATGTTTGCCCTGCGTCAAAAGTTTCCAAAAATCCGCTGTAATGTCCGCCCATCCAACCGTGGTCTTCTGTGACAAAACCAACTCCCTGAATGTAGGTGTCAGGAACCTCTCTCGAAACCCAGTTCTGTCCCTTGTCCACTGACTTAATCAGCTTACCGTTCAATGGAGAAAAGGATTGGACAGCACCAAATATCACATTGGGATTTGAGTAAAGTATCTGGAGTTTCCAGACCATTTCGCCCGGAATATTGGTGTTGTACAATTCCGTCCAACTCACGCCTCCGTCGGTGGTTTTCAGCACAACGCCCCCAGTGGGACTGGAACCCGCAGCATAACCGGTGAGTTCGTCTTCAAAAAGTACTTCCACCAATGCATCTGCATAAGGAGACATATCGATGAATTCCCAGTTTTCACCGCTGTCAGTGGATTTTATGACATAGGCCGGTTGAAAAAAAGCTCCGCAGCCATAGATGGTAGTTTCATCCACAGCATCCAGACCGCAGATGGCCTCTATACCTGGAACAGCAATCAAATCCCAGGTTTCGCCACCGTCGGTGGTTCTGTATAAATTTTCTGAAAGTGTTCCCAGAATTCCAATGTCCTCATTCAGAAATTCAATGTTCCGTTGGTATTGGTCGGGGGTTTCAAAAATGAAGTCCCAGGTCTCACCGCCGTCCGTGGTTTTGTAGGTTTTGTATCCCCATCCATTGGCCGCCCAACCGATGTTCTCATTCAAGAAAAACACATCGTCATAGCGGGCACCGTCGCTGGGAATATTGGTTTCGGCCCAGTTTTGGGCGTTGATGTTCATGCCAATCAATAACATTGGAATCAGCAGGTGGAATATAGATTTTTTCATTGTGTGTTAATTAAAGGTGTTCAAATGTAAAAAAAAATAAAACACACATTGAAAATTAACTAATTCTAATTAAAGAGAAATCAGCAAAAAATCTGATGAACCCATCCGAGAAAGCTGTTCGATTAACTTATTTTATCGTAATTTTGCGAAAATCAAAAAATTAAAGAATGGGATTGACACAAGATAGAATTGATGAATTGAGCAACGAGCTTGTCGAGGTTTTCAAATCAATATATGACCCGGAAATTCCGGTAGATATCTATGAGTTGGGACTGATTTACGATGCTGAAATCAGTCAAGAAGGAAAAGCAACCGTGACCATGACACTGACCACGCCCAATTGTCCAGTGGCAGAAAGTCTTCCGATGGAAGTCAAAGAAAGAGTGTCCGAGGTAGAAGGCATAACCGATGCAGAAGTAATCCTTACTTTTGAACCGCCTTGGGACAGAGACATGATGAGCGAAGAAGCGAAATTTGATTTAGGGTTTTTATAAAAAATAAATAATTATGGATTTAGGATTTTTAATGAATTTGGTATATATACTGCTTGGTATTATGATTCTCAGCGGTATGGGCTTGTTTTTTATTGTCAAACAACAGAATGCATATATAGTGGAGCGCTTTGGTAAATTTCAGAGTGTTCGACATGCAGGTTTTCAACTGAAAATCCCGTTTGTGGACAGAATCTCTGGTAGATTGTCGCTCAAGGTTCAACAATTGGATGTGGTGGTGGAAACCAAAACAAAGGACGATGTTTTTGTGAAATTAAAAGTATCGGTTCAGTATGTGGTCATCAAAGACAAAGTCTATGACGCCTTCTACAAACTCGATAATCCATATGCACAGATTACTTCCTATGTGTTTGATGTGGTGAGAGCAGAAGTTCCTAAATTGAGGCTTGATGATGTGTTTGAAAAGAAAGACGACATTGCCATTGCGGTCAAAGCAGAACTTCAGGACGCAATGAATGATTACGGCTATGACATCATCAAAACCTTGGTAACCGACATTGATCCGGACGAGCAGGTGAAACATGCGATGAACCGTATCAATGCATCGGAAAGAGAAAAAGTTGCAGCACAATACGAAGGAGACGCACAACGCATTTTGATTGTGGAAAAAGCTAAAGCCGAGGCCGAAAGCAAAAGGCTGCAAGGACAAGGGATTGCAGACCAGCGTAGAGAAATCGCAAGAGGACTGGAAGATTCAGTGAATGTACTCAACAAAGTCGGAATCAATTCTCAGGAAGCATCAGCGCTGATTGTTGTTACACAGCATTACGATACACTTCAGGCAATGGGTACGCTCAACAAATCCAACCTGATTCTCCTGCCGAATTCACCGCATGCAGCAGGGGACATGCTCAACAATATGGTGAGCTCATTCGTGGCTGCCAGCAAAGCAGGGGAAGAAATGAAAAAAGAAAATAAGGATTAAAACGCCTGACCTGATTTTCTCAATCAAGGATAGACGATGTGGCCTGTGTAAAGTTGTTCGACATCAATGTTTGCAGGCACTTGAATCAACACCAGATTTCCCGTTCCGGCCAATGTGCCTTTGACCAGCTCCAAAGGGCTTACAATGATGTCATTGCTGCTTCGGTGATAAAAGTGAACTTCCTCCGAGATAAGCTCCCCACCTTCAAAACGAGCGGCACCCGACCAAAACCGAATGTCAAGATTTTTGGTTTGGCCTTTAATTTTAAAAACCGATGAGGCGTTGTCGCTGATTTTCAATTGCTCATTGTCCACCTGAATTTCAAATAAGGCCGCTGGATGTCCACCCTCATTGCCTCCAGATTCAAGCGTAAGTTCCGGAAAATTGAGTACACCCTGAGAACGGACAGCATACTGTGAGGCCGAATAAATTTTTTTGAGTTCGGGAGTAGAAACCACAACTTTGGCAGAATGATAATTTCGGAGTAGCCCGCAACTGCTTTCATTTCGGATAATCAATTCGCCTTCAAAAACCGAAAAAACAATGTCATCAATAAAATTTTTTCCGCACTCAACTTTTACTGAATAAGTGTCTGATTGTTTCACAACCAGCTCAATGCCTTGAGAAATCTGAATCTTATCGAATCCTGCTGCATGAATCTGTTTTTCGGTCAATTCTCCTTGCTTCTTAAAACAATCTGAACCATCCCCCGAATTGCATCCAAAGGAAAAGAGCAGCACCATTAACAGCATTGTTTTTTTCATTGTATGCAAAGAAAAACAATAAGCGGCATATTTGGAATGACAAACTGATATTTTTAACAGACCCAACATATTTTTGTTTTTATGATAATAATTCAATAAAATTTTTAATTTTGTTGCAACGGATTAAGAAATTTACTCAATCAGACCCAACTGTTTAACCAAGAATTATCCCCTTATGATTGCGATTTGATTTCTGTAATTGAATTGATTAATGTATATGATGCCAATGAATAAACTTGGGTTGAGTCTCTTGATAATGGCCGTTTTTTTGAACGGAATTTATGGTCAATCCACAGAAATGCAGCACAAAATCACAGGGGATGCTGAATTTTTTGCCACAGAACATACGGCAACACAAAATGATACCACAGCCCAAGCAGAAGATTGTCAGATTTGGCTCGGAAATAATTATGACTGGAACGATGCTGCGAATTGGTCACAAGGAGTGCTGCCCAATCAGAATCAATGTGTGATTATCCCCGCATCTGACAAAAACCCCATCATCACCAATGGCAGCAATGCATTTGCATACAGCATTACGGTAGAGCCCGGAGGAGGTTTGCAGATATACGGCCAGGCAACATTGTTTGTTACCGATTTTGTGAAGAACCAAGCTGCACCGGAGAATTTTTTGGTGAAAAACAATGGGAACCTGATTCAGTCCAATGACAATGCTGTGAATTCGGGAGAAATCAGCGCACAGAAATTATTTAATTTCTCGGACTTGAGAAAGCAGTATAATCTGGTTATTTCGCCTCTGATTGACCAGAAAATTAAAACCATCTATCCGGGCAACCCAAGGGTGCTATATCACAGCGAAGCGACCGACTATTTCTACGAAGCATGGGATGGCAATTATATAGCAGGCAAAGGTTTTGCCATTAAAGAGCCGTCAAAGGAACAACTGCCAAACAGTTCGCATGCTGCAGATTTTGTGGGTGAACCTTACAATGGAGTACTCAATTGTCCTTTGTTATATACCACAACCAACCCCGAGGTCACTCATGGATACAATCTTGTTGGAAATCCCTATCCTTCGGGTCTGGATTTGAAAATGCTGTACAATGCAAACAGCGACAAAATTGGCAGTACTTTTTTGTTCTGGGACAACCGCGGAAATGCCTTGTTTGAGCAACAGGGCTCTCAATATTTAGGAGGAAATTATGCCCAGTACAATGCATTTTCAGATGATGGAATTTCTGCTCAGTCTGCCGTGGGTAGCGAAAAGATGCCGACGGGCATTGCCACTGTGGGGACCGCTTTTATGCTCAGGGCAAATGAAGGACAGAACAATGCCTCGTTGCAATTTAAAAATTCATTCAGAACCAACGCTGCTGGGGTTGATTTCTTTGGCAAACCAAATGCTAAACCTGAGAAGGACAGTTATCACCTGGTGCTCATTACCCCAGAACAGCTGCAACTGATGACCGCCGTTGTGTACGGTGAACATTTGTCGAATGCGTATGGTCCGGATGACTCAGACGCTTTCGGGAATGAATTGGAAATTTATACCATGACGGGCGAACATCAACTTGCAATTCATGGAAGGTCTTCATTTGTTTCGCAGGATGAATTGCCGCTGGGTGTGAGAATACATCAGAAAGGTGTTTTCATTATATCGCTGAACAGGGCAACAGGCGTTTTTACCAACGGACAGCAAATATATTTGAAGGACAGATTCACAGGTATTACACACAACCTTACAACCAAAGCATATAAATTCAATAGCCGTGCAGGTGAATTTAACGACCGTTTTGTCTTGGTTTACAAACCAGCCTTTGACGCAATCGATATCACTGCAACAGGAATTCAAATTCAAAAACAAAACAACCAAATCGTAATAAAATCGCCAACCTATGATTTGACTCAAATCGGAATTTTTAGTTTGTCTGGAGAGTTGTTATACAGTAAATTAGCAATAAATGCAAAGGAACTTACTGTTTCTGCCTCACAGTTTAAAAAACAAATTGTATTTATTTCCGTTACTAATGAGTCGGGAGAACGAGCGACAAAAAAAATTTATAATTAAAATCTATAAATGAGGAAGTTATCAGTTTGGTTAATTTTAATTTCAGCTTCGGCGTATGGACAGTACTTTGAACAAGATAAGATTTTGCAACCCACCGAAGAGTTTTTTGAAGAAGAACCAACAGAAGAACAAGTTCAACCAAAAAGTCTAAACGAGGTAATTTTTGGTGAAACTGAAGACGCACAGGAAGAAATTGGACCCTCAACATTTTTTAGGTTTTCCGGAGAAGACATAGATGAGTACGAAGAGGACGAACCCGAACAAGGAGAAGATGCTGGAAACCCAGCCGACCCAGCACCAATCGATGATTTGTTGTTTTTGTTGCCAATGGTAGCCGCTCTTATTGCTTATCGTTTTTTGTATCCAAACAAAAAGGAAAGCCGCTTCAAACAATGATAATATTCCCTCAAATCTAAACCAAATACTCAAGTTTTGCTAACTTGCTTCAAATTCAGAATCCATGAGAATCACCACTTTTCTATTTTTTCTATGCCTGACCTGCCTCCACCTGAACGCGCAAAATATTCATCAATTGGTTGCCGAAGATGCCTGCGAATGCATAGAAAACAAAAGCCCCGAAGAAATCAATAATACCAGTGCCGAAATGCTGGTCGGACTTTGCGTATTGGAAGGTGTGATGAACCATAAAACCGAGTTCGAAACCTATTTTAATGGCAAAGGTTTTCGTGAAATCGATATGGAGAAATTCGGTGAGGATGTTGGTATCGAAATGGTTACAATCTGTCCGAGTACATTTTTGCTTTTCTTTTCAAACGAAGTTGAAGACAAAATGTACGATGACCTAAAAATCGAATTGGGTAAAATTATCAGCATCGATAAAAATCAGTTCAACACCGTCAACCTCGAGCTGGGAGACGGTTCCATTCTAAAATTTCTTTGGCTCTGGGATTTTGAGGGTTCACAAATGCTGCTTGACGGCAGTTACAAAAACAAGTGGATGAACATTATTTATTCTAATATTGAAATGTTTGACCCACACAAAAATACCTATGTGGTTTACAAAATCATCGAAGGGATGGAACTGGGAGAATGATTTTTATAAAACAGCTGAAATTTAATTCTATAATAATACGCTGTCATAGGATTTCTCATTAAACACAAAAAAACATTACTACACCCGTTTTCCACTTCTACTGCTTGTATTGATTGTGTTTATGTTTTTTCCCTTTATAGTCGGTTTCATAGGTGCCAATCTGACAGAATCAATGACCGGAGAAAATTGCCACGAAGGAAATTGTTTTTGGGCTGTACTGCCTTGGGTAGGGATTTTTGTCAAGCTTCCGTTGGGTTTACTATTGATTCCGTTGCTTTTGCTTATCGTTATTTTAGATTCAATCAGGATGCCGAAAAGAAAACCAAATTGAAAAGCATTCCCTATTAAATGCTGTGATTTGTCAATGAATTCTTTGTCTTTTAATGCATATGATTTCTTACTTTTGCATACCAAATAAATAGACATGGCTACAGATTATTACCAAATAGACGAACTGCTTACAGAAGAACACAAACTGATTCGTCAATCCGTGCGGGATTTTGTCAATCAAGAAATCAAACCGGTAATCGATGAGATGGCGCACAAACACAAAGACATACCCGGATTAATGCCCAAACTTGGCGCCATCGGTGCGCTTGGGCCGTACATTCCTGAAGAATATGGCGGTGCCGGTCTCGACCAGATATCATACGGACTGATCATGCAAGAACTTGAAGCAGGAGACTCCGCGGTTAGATCTTCGGCTTCTGTTCAGTCATCATTGGTGATGTTCCCGATTTATTCGTTTGGTTCAGAAGAACAAAAAAGAAAATATTTGCCCCAATTGGCCAGTGGAGAAATGATTGGTTGCTTTGGTCTGACCGAGCCCAATCACGGTTCCAATCCAGCCGGAATGGAAACCAGAATCGTGGACAAAGGAAGTCATTTTCTGCTGAATGGTGCCAAAATGTGGATTACCAACTCACCCATTGCAGACATTGCAGTGGTCTGGGCAAGAGATGAAGAAGGAAAAGTGAGAGGAGTGATTGTGGAAAGAGGAATGGACGGATTCACCACACCCGAGACACACAACAAATGGTCGCTTCGCGCTTCCAAAACCGGAGAATTGGTTTTTGAGAATGTTGAAATTCCAAAAGAAAATGTTTTGCCCGCCGTACAAAGCCTGAGAGGTCCTCTGAGTTGTTTGAATTCAGCCCGTTACGGGATTTCATGGGGGGTGATAGGTGCAGCAATCGATTGTTACGAAACGGCATTGAAGTATGCACAAGAAAGACAACAGTTCGGAAAACCCATTGCTTCCTTTCAGTTACAGCAAAAGAAGTTGGCTGAATTTGTAACTGAAATCACCAAAGCCCAACTGCTCTGCTGGAGATTAGGGACTTTGAAAAATGAGGACAAGGCTACACCTGCCCAAATTTCGATGGCCAAAAGAAACAATGTGAAAATGGCAATTGACATTGCCCGCGAATCCCGTCAAATTATGGGAGGAATGGGAATTGTAGGCGATTATCCCATGATGCGACATGCGGCCAACCTCGAATCTGTGATTACTTATGAAGGTACACACGATGTACATCTACTGATTACAGGACATGATATTACCGGAATCAATGCATTTTAGTAAACCAGTACACAGAAATTTCTGATGGCCAAAGAAGTTCAAATATTCCTTCCCAAAATGGGAGAAAGCGTGATGGAAGCCACCATTACCGAATGGCTCAAAAAACCAGGCGAACGAGTGGAAAAAGACGAGCCCTTCGTGACCATTAGCACCGATAAAGTGGAAAGCGAACTTCCTTCCGAATATGAAGGTCTGCTCAAAACCATCTTGGTGGAGGAAGGAGAAGAAGTAAAAGTAGGTCACCCGATTGCGGTTTTCCAAATCGCAGACGACACCACGGTACATCAGCAATATCAGCAAAATTCAGTTACTGAGAATCGAGTGACAACAGAAAAAATGGAACTGCTGCCCGATAAAAAATTGTCTGACAAATCGTTTTTATCGCCAGTCGTCAGAAAAATTGCTGCTGAATACGGCCTTGAACTCGATGATCTGAATCAGATTCAGCCGACCGGAGAAAACGGAAGAATTAGAAAAATAGATATTCAGCGCTTTCTGAGCAAAAATATTTCTACTCCACAACAAGCAATCGCTCAGAAACTGGAATTAAACATTCAACCCGAAGACAAAGTTGAAGTATTGCCCAGAATTCGCAGGACAGCAGCCGAATTGCTACAGACTTCCTATCAGCTCATTCCGCATGTGACTACTTTTCTGGAAGTAAATGTAAACGAACTGGTGGAATACAGAAATCGTATCAAGGATCAATTCCAAAAAGAAAACGGACTGAAAATTACTTACACACATTTCATCATGAAAAAAGTAATCGAAAATCTCTTGGAATTTCCAAAATTCAATGCTTGGTTGAATGCAGACGAACTGATTCTTAAAAAAAATATCAATCTGGGATTTGCCACCGCACTTCCCGACGGAAATCTGATTGTACCCAATCTGAAGAAAGCCAATGAACTGAGTCTGAGGGAAATTGTTGAAAAAGTAAATCAGATTGGAAACAATGCCAAAGCCGGAAAACTCAAACCCGATCATATCAGAGACACTACTTTTACGGTCAGTAATACAGGGATTTTTGGTAGCATGATGGGAACGCCCATTATCAGCCGTCCACAAGTGGCAGTCCTCGCGCTCGGACAGATTCGATCGGCTGCTGGTGTGGTTGAAAAGTTTGGAAAGGAAGAAATTGCCGTCTGCAAAATGATGATGATTTCCCTTTCTTATGACCACAGAGTGATAGACGGAGCACTGGCTTCTCAATTCCTATCGGCCTTAAAACAAAAACTTGAGTCCATAGGAGGATGAGCACTCTTGTCCATTGTTTTAATGAATTAAAAGACAAACGGCAAATCAATTTAATTCTTAAGTCGTATTTTTGCCAATATTGAAAATTAAAGATGAAATATAACACCGAAAGAAAACAGCTCATTATCCCAGAATACGGTCGTCACATCCAATCAATGGTGGATTACTGTATGAAGATTGAAGACAAGGAAAAAAGAAATGAATTTGCAAGAATCATCATTGAAGTAATGGGTGAACTCAACCCTCATTTGAGGGATGTTGACGATTTCCAGCACAAACTCTGGGATCAGCTTTTCATCATGTCTGAATTCCAACTTGACTTGGACTCTCCTTTCCCAATGCCCCAAAGAGATGTGGTTTATAGTCGGCCTGACAAAATTCCTTATCCGCAGGAAGAGTACAAATACAAATATTATGGCAAGAACATTCGCAAAATGATAGAAGTAGCACTCGAATGGGAAGGAGACAAGCAGGAGGGACTTGTCATGGTGATTGCCAACCACATGAAAAAATGTTATCTGCTCTGGAACAAAGATACAGTTGAAGACCATACGATTTTTGTGCATTTGTATGAAATGTCGGATGGCAAAATTGACCTTAGGAACTCTGGAGAAACCCTAGCTTCGGGAGAAAAATACATCTCACATTCAGGACATGGTTCTTCAGGCAAAAGCAGAAAAGGAAAGGGTAGCAAAAGCAAAAAATACAACAGATAAAAATGGCGATTTTTCAAATCAAAGGAGGCAACCAACTGAGTGGAGAAATTACACCACAGGGGGCTAAAAATGAAGTGCTGCAAATTCTTTGCGCAGTATTGCTCACCGATGAAGAAGTCAGAATTAAAAACATCCCAAACATCAGAGATGTCAATCGACTGATAGAAATCCTGGCCGACCTCGGAGTGAAAATTCAAAAACATTCTGACAACGATTATACCTTTCAGGCAGACGACATCAGAATGGATTATCTGCAAACCAAAGAATTTAAAAAAGACGGTGCTTCATTACGAGGTTCAATCATGCTGATGGGACCACTACTGACCAGATACGGGAAAGCCTATATGCCCAAACCCGGTGGCGACAAAATCGGGAGAAGAAGACTCGATACCCATTTCACTGGTTTCATCAAACTCGGCGCAATATACCGTTTCGAGGATGGCGAAAATTTTTACGGTGTGGAAATCGATGAGAAGAAAGGCCTGACCGGAACCTATATGCTCCTTGAGGAAGCTTCAGTCACCGGAACCGCAAATATCGTAATGGCTGCAGTACTGGCAAAAGGAAAAACCACCCTATACAATGCTGCATGTGAGCCCTATCTGCAACAACTTTGCAAAATGCTGGTGAGAATGGGAGCGAAAATTCAAGGAATCGGCTCCAATCTGTTGACCATTGAAGGAGTGGAATCACTTTCCGGAACCGAACACACCATACTGCCCGATATGATTGAAATCGGCAGTTGGATCGGAATGGCAGCCATGACCAAGTCAGAATTGAGAATCAAAAATGTGTCTTGGGAAAACTTAGGCGTCATACCCGATGTTTTCAGAAAACTCGGTATCACTGTAGAGAAAGAAAACGATGATATCTACATTCCTGCACATGAGAATTATAAAATCCAAAAATTCATGGACGGCTCCATACTCACTATTTCGGATGCACCCTGGCCCGGTTTTACACCCGACCTACTCAGTATTGTATTGGTGGTTGCCACCCAAGCCAAAGGAAGCGTTTTGGTACACCAAAAAATGTTCGAAAGCCGTTTGTTCTTTGTGGACAAACTGATTGATATGGGGGCACAGATTATTTTGTGCGACCCACATCGTGCAACTGTCATCGGACTGAATCACGAAACTCCACTGAGAGGTACCCAAATGAGTTCACCTGACATTCGTGCGGGGATTGCACTTTTGATTGCGGCGCTTTCGGCCAAAGGCAAAAGCGTGATTCACAACATTGAACAAATCGACAGAGGATACGAAAACATAGATGCCCGCCTGAGAGCCATCGGAGCAGATATCACACGCGCCTAAGCTGTGGGCTGTGCGGCAAATTTTTATGATGCAGGATATAATTGATTTTTTTACCAATTTTGTAAGCCGACCCGACAGAGTGCTGATGGGGTTTATTGAGGCCTATGGCTATTGGATTTATGTCATCCTTTTTCTCATTATTTTTGCCGAAACAGGATTGATTGTGGCCTCATTCCTGATGCCTTTTCTACCCGGAGACGCTTTGATTTTTGCCATCGGAATGATTGCTGCCAATGACCAACAAAATCACCTTCACATCGAATACATCATCCCGCTATTGGTCATCGCGGCCATTCTGGGCGACAATCTCAATTATTTTGTAGGCAGAAAATTTGGCAACTGGTTGTTGGAGCATCCGGGTAAATTTTATATCAAACCTGCATACATACATAAGGCAACAATTTTTTTTAACCAACACGGAAAAAAAGCTATTATCATCGCCCGTTTCATGCCTGTCGTCAGAACAATTATTCCCTTTATCTGTGGCACAACAAAGGTTGATTACAAAACCTTTCTGACCTTCAGTTTCATCGGTGCGGTCCTTTGGGTGGGGGTAATTTCGCTTTTGGGATATTATCTCGGCACCTACGATTTTGTACAACAAAATCTGGAATTTTTTATTCTTGGAATCATTCTTTTGGCAAATTTGCCATTGATTATTAGATTGATCAAAGCCAAATTATCAAAAAATCAACGGGTATGAATCTTTTTGGGCTCATCGGGAAAAATATAGCCTATTCCAATTCTCAAAATTTTTTCGATAAAAAATTCAAAGAAGAAGGTATAAAAAACTGCGTTTATAGGATTTTTGATTTGAATGATATCAATGAGGTAAACCAATTGTTCGGATATAGCGATTTAAAGGGATTTAATGTTACAATTCCATACAAGCAGCAAATCCTCTCTTTTTTGGATGAACTGTCTCCCGAAGCAAAAGATACCTCTGCGGTCAATTGTGTTACAATAGATAAAGGAGTCAAAACCGGGCACAATACCGATGTGTATGGCTTTGAATTATCGCTTCATGATTTTTTGGATGATTTTTCCGTCAATGCTCTAGTACTTGGCGACGGTGGAGCCGCACAAGCAGTGTGCTATGTACTGAGGAAATTGGGAATTCATTACCAAAGCGTCAGCAGAAAAGGGAACTTAACTTTTGCTGATTTGACCTCTAACCACATTACACAACACCGCCTAATCATCAACTGCACTCCATTGGGTGTATATCCCGATACAAAACTCAAGCCCGAAATTCCTTATCAAGCCCTTTCTCCCAAACACTATTTGTATGATTTAATTTACAATCCTGTAGAAACCACTTTTATGAAATTAGGTAAACAGCAGGGGGCAAAAACAAAAAACGGTATGCAAATGCTGAAACTTCAGGCCGAAAAATCATGGGAAATTTGGTCTGCGCTTTTGTAAATAGCGCAGGTTTTGTTAGCTTTGCTCTCTTAAAGCAACAGCATTATGACAACTGAATCGGATACCCTGCATAACGGTGCAGATGGAGAAAATGACTTGAATAAAAACACTGAAGAAAATCTGAACGAAACTTCAGAAAATCAAAAAGCTGAACAGCAACCGGTTGACGAAAAGCCAACCACCGAAACAGAACCATCCGTACCCCAGCAAGAACAGCACAATGATAAACCGGAAGAAGCACCCGCTCAGCCGGAAGAAACATTTGCTGACGAAGAGAATGAGAAGACTGTTGCAGCAGAAGAAACAGTTGTTGCCGATGAATTGCCTTCACAGAAAACTGAGTCTGCGGTCGAGGACGAACCCGAGTCAACTGTTGATTCTGATGATAAAACCGAGGACTATAAACACGAGGACGCAGAAGATGAAAATCAAGAACAAGACGAAGAGGAACAAGAGGTAGTCCCTTTCAAAAATTACGAAGAACTCCCGTTGGCTGTACTGATTGGCGAGGCAAAGGAATTGCTCAAAAACCATCCCGCTCGAATTCTGAAAGAACATTTTAACCAAATTCGGGAGGCGGTAAAGAAAATTCTGGAAGATGATGAAGGAATCAAACGAGAAGCCTTTGTGGAAAATGGTGGAGATCCATTGGATTTCCAATATGACAACCCGGCCAGAAGGGAATTTAATTCGGTTTATGCTGACTACAAGAATCAACTCGACCATTATTATAAACAACAAGAAAAACTACAACAAGAAAACCTGACCGAGAGATTACAAATCATTGAAGAACTGAAATCGCTTTATTTGGATTCCAATGATGACAACACCAATATTTTCTCAAGATTCAGAAAACTTAAAACCCGCTGGCACAATGCCGGTATGGTCCCGAAATCACAAGCCGGAAATATTTTCAGAACCTATTTCCATCACCTCGATAATTTTTACAAATACTTAGATCTGAACAAGGAATTGCGCGAGATGGATTACTCTCACAATCTGGAGGTTCGTTATTCCATCATCAACCGCGCCGAGGAACTTGTCAAAGAAAACAATGTACAGAAAGCACTGAATGAATTGCAGTATTTGCACAAACTCTGGAAAGAAGAAGCAGTACCGGTGGCCGAAGAAATGAGAGAACCCACTTGGCAGAAATTCAAAGAACTGACACTGAAGATTCATGAAAGAAAAGCAGAACTGAGTGAAAAAATAAAAGAAGAACAGGAAATAAATTTCAAAAAGAAACAGGAAATATTGGATCAAATCCGCAAGCTCTATGATAATTCAGATTCAAAGTCGCACAACGAATGGCAGAACGGTATCAAAAAACTCAATAAGTACAGAGAAGAATTCATCACTATAGGTAGAGTGCCAAGAGAATTCAATCAAAAAATGTGGGACGAATTCAAAAGTGTTACCCGAGAATTCAATCACAAGAAAAATGAATTTTATAAATCGCTGAAACAAGAACAACAGCAGAACTTGGCCAAAAAAGAAGAATTGCTCAAAATCGCAAAAGAGCATGCCGACAGTAAAGATTGGGAGAAATCCGTACAAATTATCAAAAAAATTCAGTCGGACTGGAAGAAAATCGGGCATGTGCCGAGAAGACAATCAGACAAAATATGGAAAGAATTCAAAGAAGCTTGCAACAAATTCTTCGACAATTACAAAGGAAGGAGCAGTCAGATGACCCAAGAGTTTGTTGAGAATCTCGAACAAAAAGAAGCTTTGCTGGCAGAACTGAAGGAATTCAAATTGTCGGGTGAAAGACAAGAAGATTTGAACAAAATCAATGAATTCAATATCAGATGGAGCAGCATCGGAAAAGTTCCGGCCGCCAAAATGTCAATCTATGGCGAATTCAGCAAAACAGTGAACGAGTTGGTGAATTCATTGGGATTGAGCGAGGATGAAATCCAAGAGTTTAAATTGTCAGCCTTGATGGACAGAATCAAATCCGGACAGGACGAACATATGCTTGACGACGAAATCAGAAAAACCAAAAAACAGGTAGAAGAACTCGAAAAGGAAATCAATCAGCTGGAAACCAATATAGGCTTCTTTGCAGATGAAAACAGCCCACTGCTCAAAAATGTGTACAAACAGATTGAAGACAAACGAAACCGACTAACCGATGCGGAATTTAAACTGAGAAAACTGCATAGAATTGATTTTGACGAGGAACCGAAAGCCGATGAATCTGCCCAAAATCAGAAACCCGATTCGGGAGAGGAAGACGAAACTGCTGAGAATTAATTGCGGATAAAATAAAAATCAGCACCCTGCGGACCCTCCGTGGGGTGTTTTGTTTTAGAAGTCAAATACTGAAAATGATGTCTGACATTGATGAACAAATGATGAAACGCTGTCTGAGACTTGCCAAAAACGGACTGGGTATGACTTATCCCAATCCCATGGTCGGCTGTGTGATTGTTCACAATAAAAAAATCATTGGAGAAGGCTGGCACCGCAAAGCAGGTGAGGCACACGCAGAAGTGATCGCTGTGAACACTGTCCGAAACAAAAAACTGCTCAATGAGTCTGAACTCTATGTTTCACTCGAACCCTGCGCACACCATGGGAAAACACCGCCCTGCTCCGATTTGATTATCCAACACAATTTTAAAAGAGTCATTGTCGGTGCCATCGACCCGAATTCAAAAGTCAGAGGACTCGGAATTGAGAAAATGAGGAGCGCAGGACTGCAGGTCAAAACCGATGTCCTGGAAAAAGAATGCAGCGAACTAAACAAACGGTTTTTCTGTTTCCATCAAAACAAAAGGCCCTACATAATTCTGAAATGGGCACAAACCGCTGACGGTTTTATGGCCCCGGAAAACGCTAAACAAAGGTGGATAAGCAATGTGTACTCAAAACAACTCGTTCATCTTTGGAGAAGTCAGGAACAGGCCATATTGGTCGGATACAACACTGCGAAAATCGACAATCCGCAGTTGAATTTAAGACATTGGTCAGGCAATCCACCGGTCCGTTTGGTCATTGACCGTGACTTGAGTCTGGACAAACAACTTTATCTGTTTGACAAAACACAACCCACTTTCGTTTTTTCGGCCGTGAAATCTACTGAAAGAACCGATGTGATTCCATTGAATTTTGATGAATTACTTGAAGAATCCATTTTAAACGAGTTGTACAAATCAGGGATTCAGTCAGTGATTATTGAAGGCGGACGAAGGACGCTCGACGGATTTGTTCACAAACATTTGTGGGACGAAGCACGGGTGCTCAGTTCGACTGTTGAATGGGGCAGTGGAATCAAAGCACCCAAAATCGGTGGGAAATTAATCAGTCAGAAAGAAATCGGTGGGGACATGCTTAAAATTCTAAAAAGATGAGCCATTCATATCTTACCATTTTTAAGAAAATTGGCGATGTGTCTTTCAAAGAGAGAGGGAGCAAATTCATTGGCTTCGCCATTCCGGTAAACGATGAAGAAGAAGCTAAAGAAGAAGTGAAGGAACTTTGGAAGCTGCATCCCGATGCCACCCATATCTGTTATGCATATCGACTGGGATTGGAAGGAGAGATTTATCGTGCCAATGACGACGGAGAACCTTCAGGCAGTGCAGGCTTACCGATTTATAACCAAATACTTTCAAAGGGACTGACCAATGTGCTGGTGGCGAGCGTCAGGTATTATGGCGGCACCAAACTCGGTGTGCCTGGATTGGTGAAGGCGTACAAACAATCTGCCCGGATGGTACTCGATGAGGCAAAAATTGTAAAAAAACATTTGACAGTAAAGTTGGGTTTTGAATTTTCGTATGAAGATCAGGGAGCCGTGATGAGGATTGTAGAGCGTTTCAATGCAGAAGTACTCAATTCCGGATTTGCCGAGAACTGTACACTTCAGGTACAAATCCTTAAGCAGCAGGCAGATGAGTTTGAGGCTGCCTTTGAACCACTATACAATGTGAAAATCATACGGGACAATTAACCGTCAGACAGCTTTTTGAGCAGCTCAATCAACTCTTTTGGACATCTCACAGGTCTGCGACTGACTTTGTCAATAAATGCGAGTTCTGAGTAGGCTTCGGTGAGCAATTCTTTCTTTTCGTTGTATATTTTATAAACAAACTTAATTCGGGCAGCTGTCGGAATTTCAACAAGTGAAGTATCGATTTTCAGCAATTCGTCATAGACGGCAGCTTTGAAAAATCTGAGTTTTAGTTCAGTGACCGGGAGCATGATTCCACTGTCTTCCAAACCCTTATATGACAGTCCGATTTGTCTAAAAAATTCTACCCGCGCCACTTCACAATATGATGCATAATTGGCATGATAAACCACCCCCATTTGGTCGGTTTCACCGTATCTGACACGGATTGAAATAGTTCTTGTCAACATCTTAAAGTATTGCTTAACATATTACAAAGATATTTCCAAAAAGTCAATAGTGGTTAAACTTTTTTTATTCAAAAATTATGACCACTTTTGCTTATAGATTAAAAAGAGCTATATTTAGTGCTTGAAAACTCAAGGGGAGAGGTAATCTGAAATTTATAATTTGTTTTTTTAACTTAAACTAAAAAAGAGTCATACTTTTACTATGGGAAAAACTGCTGAAATCGTTTGGGGCAATTGTTTGGAGTTTATTAAAGATAATATTCAGGAACAAGCATTCAAAACATGGTTTTTGCCTATACATCCAGTAAAATTACAAGACAATGTGCTGACGATTCAGGTCCCGAGTAAATTTTTTTATGAATGGTTGGAAGAGCATTACATCAAACTGCTCAAAGTTGTGCTTCAGAAAGAACTTGGAAAAGGAGCAAAGTTGGTGTACAGCATTGTGATGGATCAGAGATTTTCAGGCAAAGACCCATATACTGTCAGAATTCCCAGCTCTAACCGTGAAAAGGTGAAACCCCAAGAAGTGGACGCTCCCATGCCGATAGATAGTAAAAAGGTAAAGAATCCTTTCATCATACCCGGGTTACAAAAAATAAAAATTGATTCACAACTCAATGTCAACAACAGTTTTAGTAATTTCATAGAAGGGGAGTCTAATCGTCTTGCTCGTTCGGCCGGAAAAGCTGTCGCAAAAAGACCGGGTGGTACCTCATTTAATCCATTGTATATATATGGAGGCGTAGGTCTGGGCAAAACCCATCTGGCACATGCCATCGGACTGGAGGTCAAAGAAAACCATCCCGACAAAACGGTGCTTTATGTTTCAACCGAAAAATTCATACAACAATTCATCGATGCAGTACAAAGCAACAACCGCAATGATTTTATCCATTTCTATCAGATGATTGACATATTGATTGTGGACGATGTGCATTTCCTCTCGGGCAAAAAAGGAACACAGGAAGCATTTTTCCACATCTTCAATCACCTGCATCAGAAAGGAAACCAAATCATACTGACTTCTGACAAACCGCCTGTGGACATACAGGACATGGAGCAAAGGCTGATATCCAGATTCAAATGGGGCTTGTCTGCCGACTTACAACAACCCGACTACGATACCCGTTTTGCGATTCTAAAGCACAAAGTCGAAAAAGACGGAATCGAAATGCCCGAGGAAATCATTGAATACATCGCCAAAAACATCAAGGCAAACATCCGTGAACTCGAAGGGAGCTTGAACTCTATTATTGCGCAGGCAACCCTCAACAAAAAGGAGATTACACTGGAACTGACCAAGAAAACACTTGCCAATTTCATTGGGAATTCGCGCAAGGAAATTTCCATCGATTATATACAAAGACTGGTTTGTGATTATTTCAAAATTCCAATTGACCAAGTACAGTCCAAAACCCGAAAAAGAGATGTGGTGCAGGCCAGACAGCTCGCCATGTATTTTGCAAAAAAATACACCAAAGCTTCTCTGTCGAGCATCGGCTCGCAAATCGGCAAGCGCGACCATGCCACCGTACTGCATGCATGCAAAACCGTCAGTAACCTTTCTGAAACCGACAGAGTTTTCAGAGGTTATGTTGAGGATTTGAACCGAAAGCTTAGCATGGAATAATTCAAATAATGGTACGCAAAATTCTGATGGTTTGTCTGGGTAATATCTGTCGCTCTCCGCTGGCAGAAGGCATCATGCGTTCAAAACTCGGTGATGAATATCTGATTGATTCCGCAGGAACGGGCAACTGGCACGAAGGAGAAACTCCCGACCACAGGGCGGTCAGTGTAGCAAGAAAATTCGGAATCGATATCTCAGGTTTGCAAGCAAGACAAATCAGCACGACTGATTTTGAATTCTTTGATTTGATTCTGGTGATGGATGAATCCAACTTCAGAAATGTTACCGCATTGATTGAAGATGAACAACATTTGTCTAAGGTTAAAATGATTCTTGCAGACAGGGATGTACCCGATCCTTACTGGGGAGATGAATCCGATTTTGAACTCGTTTTTGAATTATTGGACCTCGCCACCGATGAAATAATTAGTCAATTTGAAAAACTATGAACTGTCGGCTTTATCTGATTCCCACCCTATTGGGCGACGGAGACTATCTCAGAAGCATCCCGCGGTATAACCTTCAACTAATCGATTCCATACGCACCTTTGTAGTCGAAAACGAGAAATCTGCCAGAAAATTTATCAAAACAATTTTGCCCGAAAAAAAACAATCAGAACTCAGCATACGAATACTGAACAAATACACATCAGAAGAAGAATTGCAAGAATTGTCAAAACTTTTTGAGCATCAACAATCCATCGGTATTCTCTCTGAGGCTGGACTTCCGGCCGTTGCAGACCCAGGAGCAAGACTGGTCAGAGTGGCACACCTCAAAGGCGTCAGGGTCATTCCACTTGTGGGTCCCTCGTCTATACTTCTCGCGTTGATGGCTTCGGGCATGAACGGACAACAATTCAAATTCCACGGTTATTTGCCCATTGACAAATCTGAGCGAAAATCCGCCATACAACTGCTGGAAACCGAGAGCCGAAAGAATGGTTCTACTCAGATTTTTATGGAAACACCATACCGAAACAATCAGCTTTTGGAAGATTTGATAAAATACTGCCGTCCCGATACCCACTTGTGTGTGGCGGCCAATCTGACACTGGAAGACGAGCGTGTCATTAGCCAGACCGTCCGCCAATGGACACAAAAAAAAGCGGACTTTCATAAAAAGCCCGCCATTTTTCTGTTGAATGCTGAATGATAATTAATCCTGGGTTTCTGGTCCCTGACCAATCAATTCCATGAATTCATCCAACTTGGGTGTGATGATGATTTGGGTTCTTCTATTTTTTGTACGGCCCTCTTCTGTTGCGTTGGTCGCAACAGGATTGTACTCACCACGGCCACCTGCTGTCATTCGTTTGGGGTCCACGCCGTGTTCTCTCTGCAATGCCTGCACCACAGAAGATGCCCTTAGCGTACTCAAATCCCAATTGTTTCTGATGTTCTCGCGAGAAATCGGAACATTGTCTGTATTCCCTTCGATCAACACATCGTAATCTTTGTAATCTTTTATGATTTTTGCCACTTTAGAAAGCACTGAATTGGCCGCAGGACTGATTTCATAACTTCCTGATTTGTACAGCATATTGTCAGAAAGAGAAATATAAACCACTCCTTTCAGCACCTGTACATCCACATCTCTCATCTCTTCTCTGCTCAGTGAGCGGGTCAGATTGTTGGTAAGCACCATATTGAGTGAATCATTTTTACGGTTGATTTCAGTCAAATGTTTGATGTATTTGTTGGATGCATTGATTTCGTTTACCAACTTCTCGATGTTGACACCGCCCTGCTTGCTTCCGGCCAAACATTCGGCAAGCGCATTTTGCAAACTGGACAGGTTTTTTTGTTCTGCAGCGATTCTCTCCTCAAGTGTGGCAAGCCTCGCATTGGCAGAAGCTAACTCGGTCTGACATCCTTGATTTTGTGAATAGACACTGTTGAACTGATCCTGAAGTTCATCATACTTCTTTTGTGAAACACAGCTTGTTAAAACTGTTGCAGCTATCAAGGCTGCTGATAAAACGGTTAATCTCATAAGAAATTTATTTTTGGTTTATATATTAACGAATTAATTGTCGCTTTATTTGTTTTGAGGTCTAAAATCCTGCATGATACCATCTTTAACGATTTTGGCGGATTTAAAAAAGGTGACTTTTTGGTATTCATAATCCATTCAACCTGAATGTTTTGTTTTTTGTTGATACAGGTTCAAAATATACACAATAACTGTTCCATATTTTAACATTTCAAGATATTCTGGAATTTTCCAGTTTTCTTTCGACCGGCAAATATACAATGAGAAATTGCTGTTGCAAGCCTTGAATGAATTATTTAACTTGCGTTGAAGTTTATGCAAATGAAGACCAAGATTTTATTGATTTACACTGGCGGAACCATAGGCATGGAAAAAGACTATGAAACCCAGTCGCTCAAACCGCTGGATTTTGACAATCTACTCGGACATATTCCTGAGCTCAAACTGATTGACAGTGAAATCAAATACACCAGTTTTGAAAAACCGATAGATTCATCTGACATTGGGACAGAGCACTGGATTAGACTTGCCCGAATCATCGAACAAAATTATACTGATTATGACGGTTTTGTCATTCTCCATGGCACCGATACCATGGCTTATTCGGCATCAATGCTTAGTTTTATGTTGGACGGATTAAAGAAGCCGGTCATCTTTACCGGCTCTCAGCTACCGGTAGGCGATTTGAGAACCGATGCCAAAGAAAATTTGATTACTTCTATTCATTTTGCATCGCTATGGGGAGACGGCCGCCCATTGGTCAGAGAAGTCTGTATTTATTTTGAATACAGACTGCTCAGAGCCAATCGAACCACCAAAATCAATGCAGAGAATTTTGACGCTTTTGCCTCACCGAATTACCCGGATTTGGGCGAATCGGGCATCCGACTTGATTTGAGAAAGGATTTGCTGTGGGATTGCGATGATGCGTCGGAATTTTCTGTAAACACTCTTTTGGATACCCGGCTGGGACTGATGAAAATCTTTCCGGGAATGACCAGAGCATACATAGAAGCCCAGCTGAACGCTCCCGGTATCAGGGTCCTGATTATTGAAGCCTTTGGTTCGGGCAATATATTTACTTACAATTGGTTGAATGAATTGCTCAAACGCAAAGCGGGCGAAGGATTGATTTTTGTAATCAATACGCAATGTGCGGGTGGGATGGTGAGCATCGGCCAATATGAAACCAGTGGGATTTTTAAGGAAATACGGGCAGTCAACGGTTATGACCTGACCACGGAAGCATCTGTGGCCAAGACGATTTATCTTTTGGGGCAGGGCAGTACCGGAGAGGAATTCAGAAAGGCTTATGAAACCAATTTGAGAGGTGAAATGACAAAAGCCTGAATTCGGTATTTGAAAAAGCTTGAAATCCCAAAAATTCGGTTAAATTTGCAATCCCCAAACAGAGAGGTGCTCGAGTGGTTGAAGAGGCTACCCTGGAAAGGTAGTATACGGGTAACCGTATCGAGGGTTCGAATCCCTTCCTCTCTGCAAAGAATACAAAAATCGTCTGCCCGTGGCGGACGATTTTTTATTTCTGTTCCGGTGTTGAAAGCTTGCTTTCATAAAACGGGGCAGAAATAAAAAAACAATGCGCAGTATTGACTTTTGTTTTGTTTGACAAACGCCCATCTTGGGATCAGCCTCTGCTAATCTCTCTAACTACACAAAAGAAAACTGATTTACTCCACATTACTATAAATAGGGACTAAATCAGGGACTAAATTTAAAAATGGATTATTTTTCAATCCAATAGGATAAGTCTTGTTTTTTCCTGTCCGACTTTCCGCTTTGATTTCAGTTGTTGGAATATAAAGATAAAGGAGTGCGCATTGTAATATTGGCACTAGGTCAACAACTCAAAATGGCTTTTGTTGAGAATCAACACATTAACATTTGGTTAAATTATTTGTTAAACTAATCTAATAAAAATGTTTATTTCATTAAATTTTTATTTAATTTTATATTCTCAATTAAAAATCATATTGTTATGAGACTTTTTATTATTTTATTATTTGTTGTAATTGGCCTTATAGTTAAGGCACAAGAGACCTATAACATCACATGGATGATGGGAATCAGCCATGAAGAAGCAAGCTTGACACTTAGTTCGGGAGACACAGTCATTTGGACTTGGGGAGAAGAGGGCATGCCTCATGATGTAAGCAGCATTGATCCGGATGCTCCGGAAGATTTTGGAAGCGAAGTAATGACCGGTGAAGGGCAAACATACCAATACACATTTACTGATCCGGCTGAAATTGACTACAGATGTTCTGTACACCCAGCAAACATACTGGCACCCTAAGCATTTTACCAGTGATGAGTGTTGAGGATAGATTCATTATGAATTTAAAGTATTATCCGAGTGTTGTGTAAAATGAATTGAATGTTTTCTCCTTGATTCCTGTGAAAGCCTACGAGATTTTTGATATTAACGGAAAAATAGTCGCAAAAGGCGAATTTAAACAAGGCAACTTCTACATTATAAATACTTCACTATTGACCAATGGTGTTTATTTTGTGCATGTCGTATCAGAAAACAATGTGAAAACTTCATTTAAAATACTCAAAGAATAATCATGGAAGGAAATGAATGAACAAAGCCAAGAAATTATGTTTTTTGGCTTTTTTTATTTTAAGCTTTTATATTAGGACAATGTTCCAGAAATGTTGGTCGAAAAAATTCAATACCTTTAGCCTTGTAGAATGATGAAACGAGCCGTTCAAAATATAAAAAACTCCAACCGGCTTTTGAGTGTAAGCGATGCGGTGAGCAATCGGGATACATCCCGAAGGATTTCAGGAGTGCGGGAGTGGCATACCACACGATACAATCGTGCGGTAGC